>Ga0315279_10001670_pt1 | contig 36249 bp, 38 predicted proteins | sample YL17G06_20_MG_FD_203694 | JGI IMG/M metagenome (GOLD analysis project Ga0315279, IMG submission 203694) | Sediment microbial communities from Yellowstone Lake, YNP, Wyoming, USA - YL17G06_20 | ecosystem: Environmental > Aquatic > Freshwater > Lake > Sediment | place: USA: Wyoming | collected...
AAATCTGACTCCTGCTTTTCAATGGCCCGATCACCCCATGACTCGATGGCTCGGTGCTTTAATTCACCATTCACAATTCAGCATTCATAATTGGCCTGGTGCCCGCCCTTTTGCTTTTAGCTCCCCGCATTGGTACAATCTCAGTTCGGGAGTTGCCATGAACGGAACGGAAATCATTTTCGAGGTCGAGGAGTCGCCCGGGGGCGGTTTCCAGGCGCGCGCTTTAGGGCACGCAATCTTCACGGAAGCCGAGACGCTGGATGAACTCCGGGAGATGGTCCGCGACGCCGTGCGTTGCCACTTCGACCCCGAGACGGCTCCGCGGCTGATTCGCCTTCACCTGGTGAAGGACGAGGTTATTCCCGCTTGAAACTCCCCCGCGACCTGGAACGTATCTCGCATTTGAAATCTTAAATCTGCCATCTGTAATCGGGCCAGCGCCCAATAGCCCCCAGCACCCAGTCCGTGCTTTTTGGTCCCCAGCCCCTAGCCCCCAGCACCTAGTCCCTGCTTTTCGGGCCCCCAGCCCCTGCCCTTCGAGTCCCGATATTCCGTCTACCGTCTACCACCTACCGGCTCTTGCCGCCCCTACTCCCTATTCGCAACTCCCTACTCCCGCTTTTCTTTTCCCGAGTCCCCAGTCCCTAGCCCCCAGTCCCTAGCCACTACCTTCCCCCTTGCCTTGCCCTCCGAGTAGATGTATATGGATATCAGTGACGCGGCGGTAATCGTCGGGGACTATATGTCTTGATTGTCCGACCGGCCGCGAGCGCCGCGTTGCGGAAAGACGTTCGCCGCACGCATCGCGGAGAGCGCGATGTATGCGCCACGCGCCAGTTCCGGCCTCGCGTTATAGTTGGTGTCGCAGAGCCTTGCAGGCAGTGGACCACAAAATGAAAGTGCTCATAGACAGGAATATCGAAATAAACGCCGTTACCCATAAGACCGTGCTGGCCCCCCAGGTGATAAAGTGGGGACCGCACGAGCAGATAATTGAAGTGGCACAACGGGCCCATTTTCCTCCTAGAGACAATGAGGCCTTCCGGCGAGTGCAACTTCCTTGGCTTGCTACGCTATGCAATTTTGCAAAACAGGGAAAATTGGAGTTTTTTACCACGCATGAGATGCGAATGGAAAAACTGCGCCAGAGAGGTCGTTGTGAGGGCTATTTGGGACTAAACCTGCTTCGCGATGTACCGGTAAGATCTATTCGGTGTCCGGCACAAAGGTTAATTGTGATTGCACCCACCAGGAGTATTGGTGTCACCGAAAAGGAACAAATGGAATTCTTCCGATCAATACAGCATCACAGATTTCTCCAAATCAGAAGTGCCACCGGAGACGCGCATATTGATGATGCCTTCCACTTGTGGGGGGCTGAGGAAGCGGGCCTTGACGTGTTTTTGACGATGGATCAGCGCTTTTGGCGAGTTGTGAATCAGAAAAAGAGAATAATCGATTCTGCCGTTGCGGTAATGACTCCCAAGGAATTGGGCGAACATCTAAACGCACAACCAACGGACATAGAAAAGCTGGCCGCAGAGATTAGTCCGTTCAGTTAGCGAGTAACCACGGTACGGATTTTGTGCTGTGGGCTTTTTGAAGGCCATAACGCTAGGAACCCACGGCGTGGAGAACTTGTCGTGGCTACCACTGGAGTAAGAAGGCAGAACTCAGGGTGAGCAAAGTCGAGTTTCAATGACAGTGGGGGTGACGCTATGCGCGGCGCGAAGATTATTGGAGTTCTGCTTCTCCCAATCTGTGCAATTCCCCACGTAGTTCTTTCCCAAACCAAAGCAGAGATCAAGGAAGCTAGCAAGTCTCCGCCGAGCGTGACGGTTAACGCGTCCACACAGAAAACCAAGGCCGGGCTTGTCGGCACTTTCACGGAAAGCGGGTACACGCTCCAGAATGATTCAACGTTTCTCCTGGTATTCACTAAGCCTGTGGGGGTGCCGCCAGCAGACATCGCAGCATTCATGTTCGGTGCAGGCACCTCAGACCCGCAGGAAAACGTAAGGCTGACCCTTGTTGACCATGAGGGGACTACCAAGGTGTCGGCGTCAACATCCATCGTTTCCACGAACCACTACGGCCGCGAGCGCACGATGGATTACAACAGAAACGGAAAGCACAATCTGCGCGTGAAGGCACTGCTTGAGTCTGCCATGTCCAAGGCAGAAGGGGAGTCAAAGTAAGCGGCGATTCCCTGCGGCGCGTTCTCCCGACGCGATGCCGCCGGCTGGCGCAGAGCGTAGCCCTGCAACCGTTTGCGTTCCCATTTCGCCACGGCGAATCTGCGACCCGAACGCGGCGCTTGAGCAGGCGTGGTCTCCGGCCACCCGCGGAGGTTCCACATGGAATTGATTAAACCGTTTTTCGCGGTTCTTGCAGCTCTCCTTGTGTTGTATGGGCTCAGCAAGCTCGCCCAGATCCACCAGGAAATCCGCCGCCAGAGCCAAATCCTTTACGAGATTGCAGTCGCTTTGAAAGCTGACGTGCCGGAATCACTGCGTCCGCGCGCCGGTTTTTTCGCGGAATTCTCGCGGGGCCTCAAAGGCAAATAAAGTGGGTAGCCACAGTTGGGGCTTTTTCCCGCCGCGGCGGGTAGGCTTTTTCCGCGTTCGAGAAGCCACGGTTAATCCCCACGGCGGATTAAGCGTGGCTACCCGCTGCTTTGAATCTCGTCTTTCGATGCCAAGTATAGGAGCAGGTGCCGGGTGTGAGGGGCCAGGAGTCAGGGGGCAGAAGTAAGGAGACGAGGAAACCGCGCCACAACCTAGCGAAGACTGTGGAATAGGGCTATACTGATCGTATGCAGATCACGGTGGACTTGCCCAAGGACATCGCCCAACGTCCAGACCCGGCGCGTGAGGCGCTGGAAGCTCTCGCGATCGAAGGCTATCGCTCCGGGGCTCTTACCTCCTTTGAGACCCGGCGGCTTCTGGGTTTTGAGACCCGCGATGAGCTCGATGGATTCCTGAAGGCTCACAACGTCTGGGAACACGCCTACAGTATTGAGGATTTCGAGCGGGACTGCGAGACGCTTCAAGAGCTGGAAGACAAGAGCCGACCCGAAGCGGAACGCCCGGCATGATCGTTGTCGCCGACGCTTCGCCTCTGAACTACCTTGTGCTGATCGACCAAATCGGTCTGCTCCCCGTCCTCTATCAACACGTTTTGATCCCTGAAGCTGTATTGGCCGAGCTGCACCGGCCTCGTACGCCGAAAACGGTGGGCCTCTGGATTGCGACCCCTCCGCCCTGGCTTGAAGTTTGTGTTGTGCACGGAGTCCCCGACGAGGGTCTTGTGGGGCTCGATCCGGGTGAGCGCGACGCCATTCTGCTCGCTCTGGAGCGAGGTGTTGGACTGGTTCTGATCGACGAGGCGGAAGGGCGCCGCGAGGCCGAACGGCACCATGTACGAGTGGCGGGCACGCTGGCTGTTCTCGAACAGGCCGCGCAACGTGGGCTTGTTGACTTGCCTGCCGTGCTGGAACGCCTCCGGCAAACCAATTTTCGTTTGAGCTCCAACCTTATCCGGCAGTTGCTGGACCGGGACGCAAACAGGAAAACCCGAGATCGATGATGGCCGAAGTTGGCGCATGCGTTCCGCATTGTGAGATTGATGCGATCTCGAAGCTTGGAATCAAGGTGATGTCCCCTTCTGCGTAGGCTGCGGCGCGGAAAGCGGCAGGTAGTAGGTGGCATGTGGGGAAGGCACGAAGGCCAACGGCAACGCGCGTAGCCACGGTTGGGGCTTTTCACCGCCGCGGCGGGTGGGCTTTTTCGTGTTCAAGAACCCACCGTTAATCCCAAAGGCAGATTGACCGCCGGCTGGCGCAGAGCGTACCTCCGCGTCTTGACAGAGTAAGGGGTGACACCCGTTCCCATCCCGAGCGGAAAAGAGCCGTAGGCAGGGAGCAGACGGCACAAAGCCCAGCGGGCTCGCGAATGGCGAGTCCCTTTGCTTTTTGGAACGCCTTCACGCATACTTGGGTCATCTGTACGGGTGAGGTGCGTGGTGAACTGGCGCGATAGAATCACGGTTGATCCAGCGATCTGCCACGGGAAAGCGTGCATTCGGGGCACGCGCGTTATGGTGTCCGTCGTGCTTGACAATCTAGGCGCGGGAGAAACATCCGAGCACATTGCGGCAGCCTATAGGCTGGCGCCCGAGGATATCCAGGCTGCTCTGCTCTACGCCGCCGAGCTGGCGAAGGAGCGCTTTGTCCCGCTCGTCGTCGGGGCGGATTGATGCGTTTCAAGATCGACGAGAATCTTCACCCCGAACTCGCCGGGTTTCTCCGCCAAGAAGGTCACGACGCGTTAACAGTTTGGGACCAAGGCCTGCGGGGGCGGCCCGACACCGATCTCGCCCTCGTCTGTCAGTCGGAGCGCCGTGCCTTGATAACTCTCGACGCGGGATTCGCTGACATCCGCACCTACCCGCCGGAGAACTTTACGGGCCTCGTGGTCTTGCGTCTCGCGGACCAGAGCCGCCGAAGTGTTTTGGCGGTTTTTCCTCGGGTATTGGACCTGCTGAACAGGGAGCCTCTCACCGGGCAGCTTTGGATTGTGGATGAACAGAGCGTCCGCGTGAGGGAAGGTTAACCAGATGTGTCAGCGATCATACCGGAGGGGCCACACCCGTTCCCACCGAAAAACCGTTATCAGTCATCAGTTCTCAGTTTTCAGTTGAAGGCCACTGCCCGCCCTGTCTCTGCTGACGACTGACAACTGATTACTGAGGACTTTGTTGCCGGTTAACCGCCGGCTGGCGCAAAGCGGGCAGCCACGGTTGGGGCTTTTCTCCGCCGCGGCGGGTGGGCTTTTTCCGTGTTCAAGAACCCACCGTTAATCCCCACGGCGGATTAAGCCTGGCTACCCGCCACAAAACCAAGTGCGTCACTGCTCGAGCCGTTACAAGCTTGCGCCCCTCGATTCCGTCCGTTACGCTCAGCGTATGACGCGGTTACTTGAAGACGCGCTCCGTAAAGTGGGCGAGCTCTCCGAGGACGAACAGAACGCCATCGCCTCCCAGATTCTTGAGACGCTCGAGGATGAAGAAGCCTGGGGAAAGATGCTTCGGAAGAATCCTGCCAAGCTGCGCAAACTCGCCGAAAAGGCGCTCGACGAGCATCGGCGGGGCAAGACCCGTCCGCTGGACGAAATCCTGTGATCCAGTCGCGCACCACGCGCGAGTAAGCGTAGCGCGGACCTGTCTTGTAGGTCCGCGGCTTTTCGACCCGTCGGTAGTGGCCCGCCAGCTTCAGTGTTGCGTTCACCTCAGGCAACGTGTAGATTGCTCGCGTGTCCAAGTTGAGGCGTCCGTTTCTTGGTGACCGTTACATATTCGTGACGGTTAATTTGCTGAGGTCAAGGAGCAAACTGGAGGAAAGCGACTACGGGCGGTTGGCGATCGCTCTGGCGCGGATGCGGCGAAGGCAGGGATTTGTGCTGACGGTGTGGGTTTTTCTGCCTGACCACTGGCATGCAATCATTTATGCGCCCCATCCGGTCAGCATCTCGCGAGTGATGAGTGCCGTAAAGGTGAGCTCGATGGTTGCAATCAACCACGGCCGGCACGAGAAGGGAGAACTCTGGCAAGAGCGTTTCTTCGACCATGCGCTGCGCACGGTGAAAGACTACTGGCAGACCGTTGAGTACATCCACCTGAATCCGGTACGCCGAGGTCTGGTGAAGCGGCCCGAGCGGTGGAAGTGGTCCAGCTTTCCTGAGTACGCGGGGGTGGATGCCGCCGAACAGGAGAAGCGGTGCGGGCTGGCCATTGACCGGGTGCGTTTGCCAGCTGATGAGAAGGCCAGGATTTGAGGCTGAAAGCCGCGGACCTACAAAACAGGTCCGCGCTACTTGCTATCTTCCTGGGGGCCCGGTGTTGGTTGCAGGCATTCCACGGGTCGGAGACTCCCGAAACAAGCGCAGCCGTATCGAGGGGGATCAATGAAGAAAACTGTCCGCAAAGCGAGGCCGGCAAGCGACGCGACATCATGTTACAGAACCGCGGCACTATCAGCCCTGACCGCGCTGGCGTTTTTCCTTTTGGCCGGCGGAGCCGCCGCGCAGTCCAATCCGCTGGCGACGCAGCCGAATCAGTCCTTGGCCAAGTCCAACCCGCACCTAACTCCGGATTTGACCAAGCAGCCGACGCTCTATGTGGTTGGCTACGCCCACCTGGATACGGAGTGGCGATGGGAATATCCGCAGGTCATCAAGGAGTATCTCCCGATGACCATGCACCTCAACTTCGATTTGTTTGCGAAGTACCCGCACTACATCTTCAATTTCAGCGGCGCCAACCGCTATCGGATGATGAAGGAGTACTACCCGGCCGATTACGCGAAGGTGAAGGAGTATGTGGCGGCGGGCCGCTGGTTTCCCGCGGGCTCGTCCATGGAGGAGGGCGACGTTAACTCGCCTTCGCCGGAGTCGATTATCCGCCAGGTCCTTTACGGCAACGAGTATTTCCGGCACGACTTCGGTAAGGCCAGTGCCGAGTACATGCTGCCGGACTGCTTCGGTTTCCCAGCGACCTTGCCCAGCCTTCTGGCTCATGCCGGCGTCAAGGGGTTCTCCACGCAGAAGTTGGTGTGGGGGTCGTCCGCGGCGGTGGGCGGCCCTAACTCGCCCGAACACACGCCCGTGGGCACTCCTTTCAACGTTGGCATCTGGGAGGGCCTTGATGGCAAAACCGTGCTGGCAGCGCTCAACCCGGGCAGTTACGACCGCGAAATCACGTATGACCTCAGCAAGAGCAGTCCCAAGCCCATCGGCGAAGAGTACGTGGATTGGCCCAAGCGGGTTGAATTAGATGGGAAAGCCAGCGGGCTGTACGCCGACTATCACTACTACGGCACGGGCGACATCGGCGGCGCCCCTTCGGACGCCTCGGTGAAGCTGCTGGAAGCGATCATCACGAAGGGCCGCGCCGTGCTGACGCCACCGCAAGAGGAATCCGAATTCGCTGAGGAAGAGCAGGCCCCCCAGCCGAGCGGTGCCGAAGTCGCGGTGGGCGACGGTCCACTGCATGTCGTTTCCTCGAACGCCGACCAGATGTTCCTCGACATCCTTAAGACCGGCCAAACCGCGCGCCTGCCGCGGTACAAAGGTGACCTCGAGCTGACAAATCACTCTGCCGGCTCGCTGACGTCCCAAGCGGTGCTCAAGCGCTGGAACCGCAAGAACGAGCTGTTGGCTGACGCTGCGGAGAGGGCTTCTGTCGCCGCTGCCTGGCTGGGCGGCCGGCCTTATCCACTCGCGCGGCTGAATGATGCCTGGACGCTGGTGATGGGCGGGCAATTCCACGACATCTTGGCGGGCACCTCGACGCCGAAGTCCTATGAGTACTCCTGGAACGACGAAGTGCTGGCGCTGAACCAGTTCGCCGGCGTGCTGACCAGCGCCACGGAGACGATTGCTTCCGGCCTGAATACTGAGGGTAAGGGCACGGCCCTCGTGGTCTACAACCCTCTGAACATCCAGCGTGAGGACGTGGTGGAAGCCCTGGTCTCCTTCCCAAACGGCGCACCGAAGGCCGTGCGCGTCATCGGCCCGGATGGCAAGGAAGTGCCCGCGCAATTGGAAAACGCAAGCAACGGGAGTGGAGTGGTCTTGTTCCTGGCGAAGGTACCTTCCGTGGGCTTCGCGGTTTACGACGTTCAGCCCACGGAGGCTGGCACTGCCACTTCGGCACTCCAAGTCACTGAGTCGTCGCTAGAGAGCGCCCGCTATCGCCTTCGCATCGACGAGAATGGCGACGTGGCCGGCATCTACGATAAGATCCTCGAGCGCGAACTGCTTTCTGCTCCGGCGCGCTTGGCGTTCCAGACTGAGAAACCCCACGACTGGCCCGCTTGGAACATGGATTGGGCGGACCAGGAGAAGCCGCCGCGTGGCTACGTGTACGGGCCGGCTAAGGTCCGCATTGTTGAAAATGGCCCCGTTCGCGTGGCGCTCGAGGTGGAACGCCAAGCCGAAGACTCCAAGTTCGTGCAGACGATCCGGCTCGCCGCCGGTGATGCCGGCAATCGCGTGGAATTCGCCAATGCTGTCGATTGGAAGACGAAAGAGGCCGCTCTCAAGGCCACCTTCCCTCTGACGGCTTCAAATCCCGAGGCAACCTACAATTGGGGCGTCGGCACCATTCAGCGGGGCAACAACGACGCCAAGAAGTTCGAAGTGGCCTCGCACCAGTGGTTTGATCTTACCGATAAGGGCGGGGCTTACGGCGTAACCGTGCTTTCGGACTGCAAGACCGGTTCCGATAAGCCCGACGACAGCACGCTACGCCTGACCCTGCTCTACACTCCCGGTCTCGGGGAAGGCAACGGAAGGGGCTACAGCGACCAAACCACGCAGGACTGGGGTCACCATGAATTCGTTTATGGTCTGGTCTCCCACGCCGGTAATTGGCGCCAGGGACACACTGACTGGCAGGGATACCGCCTCAACGCTCCCCTCATGGCCTTCGAAAGTTCGAAGCACTCGGGAGCGCTGGGCAAGAGCTTTTCATTCCTGCGCGTCAACAGCAGCAATGTTCGGGTGATGGCGGTGAAGAAAGCCGAGGAGAGCGACGAGATCATTGTCCGTATCGTCGAAATGCGAGGCGAGCCAGCGCCGAATGTGAGCATCTCCTTTGTCGTCCCGGTCACCGCCGCCCGTGAGGTCAACGGTCAGGAGATGCAGTTGGGCAAATCCACGGTGACAGACGGCGCGCTGGTAACGTCGCTCGCGCCGTATGGGATCCGGAGCTTTGCGGTGAAGCTGGCGGCAGCGCCCGCGAAGGTGCCGGCGCCGCAGTCGCAACCGGTTACGTTGCACTACGATCTCGCCACGGTGAGCGGCGAGGGTTCGAAATCGGTGGGCGGCTTCGATGCTGCGGGCCAAGCTTTGCCGGCCGAGATGCTGCCGAACGAACTCGCTTATAACGGCATCCGCTTCCATCTTGGTCCTGCCTGGACTGGGCAACCCAATGCGGTGGTTGCCCGCGGCCAGACGATTTCGCTGCCTGCTGGCAAGTTCAACCGGCTGTACATCCTGGCGGCCTCTGCGGATGGCGACCGGAAGGCTACGTTCCGCATGGGCAGCCAACCCGTCGAGCTGACGGTGCAGGACTGGGAGGGCTATATCGGCCAGTGGGACAACCGGACCTGGAATCTGAAGCGGGTGGAGGTGCCGGTGCCACCGGAGCCCGAGCCCAGTGACAAGAGCCCAGGTGCCCGAAGGGCGCGACGGATGCGGGCGTACGTGAAGGAGCATGGGCCTATCATCAGGACCGAGCCGGAATACACAGGCCTGATGCCGGGCTTCATCAAGCGCGCGCCAGTCGCGTGGTTCGCCTCACATCGCCATTCGGCCGAAGGCGCCAATGAGGCGTATTCCTATTGCTACCTATTTGCCTATTCCATCGAGGTGCCGCCGGATGCCAGTGCCCTGACGCTGCCGGACGACGACAAGATTCGCATTCTTGCGCTGACCGTGGCGGCTGAGGATGACCAAGTGCGCCCGGCGCAACCTCTCTACGACACGCTTGAGCGGGTCGGTGAGTAGGGGCACGCCATGGCGTGCCCCTACGTCGGGATTCGGGACTCAGGATCCGGGATTCGGCAAGGGCGAAGAGCCGCAGACCTCTCAACGATCGGGATTCGGGGCTCGGGTTTCGGGATTCGGCAAGGGCGAAAAGCCGCAGTCCGTCAGTTGACGGACTGCGCTACCGGAATTAGGGAAGTGGGGCGGCGGCCAGGCTGGCAAGACCTATGCACAGGTTGGGATAGAGCCCGAGGTAAAAGATACCCACCACACTCACGGCGAGCGCGGCTCGCACCGCCCAGGGTATGACGGCGCTTGCCATCTCGGTTTTGCCCTCGCGCATGTACATTGCCACCACCAGCCGCAGGTAGTAATAAACCGACACCACACTGTTCAGGACGGCGAGGATGGTGAGTCCGATCAGGTGCGAATGGATAGCGGCGCGGAAGAGATAGAACTTCCCTAAGAAACCGGCCGTGGTGGGAAGGCCGGCGAGCGAAAGCAAGAACACCGTCAGGCAGGCGGCCACGCCCGGACGTACATAAGCTAAGCCGGTGTAGTCCTCGACCTGAGTCCGGCGCTCGCCCGTGCCCGCCAGGTGCGCGATCAGCAGGAAAGCTCCTACGTTCATGAGCGAGTAGGCCACAAGGTAAAACAGGACCGCCGCAGTCCCTCCGGCTCCGCCGGCGGCCACGCCCACCAACACATAGCCCGCGTGCGCGATGGAAGAATAAGCCAAAAGCCTTTTGACGTTCGCTTGCCAGAGCGCCGCCAGGTTGCCGAGGCACATGGTCAGGATTGCGGAGACCCAGATGACCCAGAAACTCACCGGGCCTGCGGAGACGAGGCCGCCCAGGAAGATGCGCAACAAGACCGCAAAGGCCGCCGCCTTCGGGCCAGTGGAAAGAAACGCCGTGACGGGGGCGGGCGCGCCCTGGTAAACATCGGGGGTCCAAATCTGGAAGGGAACGGTGGAAAGTTTGAAGGCCAAACCCACAAAGATCAAGATCAAGGCGGCGCGCGCCAGCGTGGACCACTGCGACGGCTGGCTGAGCCGCTCGCTCAGCGCCAGCAGGTTCGTGGTGCCCGTCAGGCCGTAGACGAAGGCAATCCCATAAAGGAAGAACGCCGTGGCAAACGAGCCCAGCAGAAAGTATTTCAGCGACGCTTCGTTGGAGAGCGCGTCGTGCCTCTTGAAGCCCACAAGGATGTAGGTGGAGAGCGAGGAAATTTCCAGGCCCAGAAAGATCATGATGAGCTCGGTCGAGGCGGCCATGAAGCACATGCCCACGGTAGCCAGCAGGATCAGCGCGTAGAACTCTCCGTGTTGGATGTGATCGCGTTCCAGGTAGTCCATGGAGCCGAGCAAGGTAAGCGCGGCAACCAGGAGGAAGAGATAGATGAAGTAGAGGCTGAATCCATCCGCCGCTACCGAACCGCCGAAGGCCAGACCCGGCGCGAAAGAAGTCCGCACCGCAGCGCCGCCTGCGGCGAGCACGCCCAGCAGCGCCGTCCAGCCAAGCAGGCGCTTGCGAGCCGCCGGAACGAAGGGCTCCAACACCATCACCAGGACCCCGAACCCGGCGAGGACGATCTCCGGCAGGATGCGCACCAGGTCGGTAGCTTGAAAGGTGATCATCGCGCGTGCTCCGTGCGCCCCGCCCCGATCCGTCGGTAAGAGACTAAGTCCCCCGAGCCCACAGGCGGCCGGGGATGCCTGGGTGCACGCCCAGCCCGGCCCGCCCGAGGCGGTGCGTAGTCGTCAGGTCCCGCACCTGCGGGATCGCTCCCTTTATCGACGGATCGGGGCCCCGCAGGCGCTTTGTCCGCGAAGAGGAGGGTTTTCTGCTCCACGCGCTGGAGGACTGCCTCCACACTCCGATCCATGCGCCTCAGGAAGGGCCGTGGGTAAATGCCCATCGCGAGAATTACGAGAACGATCACGACCAAAATGAGCTTTTCGCGGGCGTCGCAGTCCGGGAGGTTCCGGTTCTTCTCGTTCGTGACCTCGCCTAAGAAAACCCGCTGGTACATCCAAAGCAGATAGACCGCAGCCAGGACCACGCCCACGGCGGCCATGGCGGCGTACAAGGGGCGCTGGTGGTAGGCGCCGACAATAATCAGGAATTCGCCTACGAAGCCGTTCAGCAGGGGAAGCCCGAGAGAAGAGAGCGCCACGATCATAAAGAACGTGCTGTACACCGGGAGCGATGTGGCAAGGCCGCCGAACTCGCGGATAAGGCGCGTGTGCCTGCGGTCGTACAGCATGCCCACCAAAATGAAGAGTGCGCCCGTGGAGACGCCGTGGTTGAACATTTGGTAGATCGAGCCTTCGATACCTTGCAAATTAAAAACGAAGATACCGAGCACGCAGAACCCCAGGTGCGCCACTGAGGAGTAAGCGACCAGTTTTTTCAAGTCGGGTTGCACCATGGCCACGAGCGCCCCATAGACGATGCCTATCATGGCGAGGACAATGACCAGGGGCGCGAACTCCCGAGAGGCCTGAGGAAAAAGCGGCAGGCAAAAGCGGAGCAGACCGTACGTGCCCATTTTAAGCAGCACGCCCGCCAGGATCACCGACCCTGCCGTCGGCGCCTCCACGTGGGCGTCGGGCAGCCAGGTGTGAAACGGGAACAACGGGACCTTAATGGCAAAAGCCAGAAAGAAGGCCAGGAAGAGCCACCGCTCTGCTGCGGGCGAAAGCAACACGCTACCGGAAAGGTGGTTCAAAATCCGGAGATAGTCAAACGTTCCGGTGCGGTTGTAAAGGTAGAGAATGCCCACCAGCATTAGCGCAGAGCCAAGCATTGTATAGAGGATGAACTTCACCGCGGCATAGACCCGGCGCTCGTGTCCCCATACCCCGATCAGGAAGTACATGGGAATGAGCATCGCTTCCCAGAATATGAAGAAGAGGATCAGGTCGAGGGCGGCGAAGACGCCGATCATCCCCGTTTCCAGCGCCAACAGGAAGATGAAGAATTCTTTGACGCGGTGGGTGATGCTGGTCCAGGAGGCCAGCACGGCCAGCGGCGTCAGGAACGACGTCAGAAGGATCAGCAGCAGGCTCAGACCATCCACGCCCAGGTGATAGTCGACCGGGGGGATCAGCATCCACGCGTGCTGCTCGACGAGCTGCATGCCCGCTTGCTGGGGGCTGAAGCTGGCATAGAGTTTCACGGTTACCACGAAGGTGACCAGCGAAGCTACGAGCGCTATCCAGCGGATGGGCGCAGGCCGTTCACCCCGGAGCCCCGTACCGTCCGGTGCTGGGCGGAGGAAAGCGATGATCAGCGCTCCGGCCAGAGGCAGGAAGATTACGACGGTCAGCGGATGTTCAGACAACCAGGACATGAGTCGTGTTCCAACGCTTGGCGTTCCGCCAGTTCATTAGGACAACGTAGGGGCGCATGGCCATGCGCCCCTACTAAAGTTCACTGTGGCCAGAGGACGTATCCCAGCCACAGCACCGCTCCGAGCAGGATCCAAGCGGCGTAGCTCCGCAGGTTGCCGGACTGAATTCTGCGCAACAGGTTACCTACGCGAGCGGTGGCCTGACCCGTGCCGTTCACCATCAGGCCGTCGATAGCTCGGGCGTCCATGCGTTGCCAGAGGAGTTTCTCTGATCCCGCACGGATAGGCTGGACCACGAGCCAGTTATAGAACTCGTCAACGTAGTATTTGTTAATCAGAACGCGGTAGATGCGGGCGAAACGTTCCGCCAACTTCTCGGGAATCTCGGGAGATTTCCGGTAGAGCCAGACGACAATCAGGATGCCGATGAGGGCGGCGAGGACGGCCCAACCCATCAGAGCCCCGCGGCCGATACCCTCGGCGTGGTGCGCCGCCGCAAAGCGCAGCGCTTCTTCGGAAGGGCCGAAGACCGGTGCGAGGTAATGGTCGAAACCCTCGCTGCCGCCCCAGGCTTTTGGCCAGCTCACGTAGCCGGCAACGACTGAGAAGAAGGCCAGCACGATTAGGGGTATCGTCATCTTGGAGCCGCTCTCGTGCACATGGCGCTCTCGTTCGGGATCGATGCGCGAGTTGCCCCAGAAAGTCATGGCGACGGCGCGGAACATGTAGAAAGCCGTTAGCCCGGCGGTCAGGGTCGCCAGCCAATACAGCCACGGGCGGCCCAGGGGTCCTTCATAGGCGCCTGCCAGGATCTCGTCCTTACTGAAGAACCCGGAAAACATGGGTACGCCACTGATCGCGAGCGTTGCAACAAGGAAAGTCGCATGCGTGATCTTCAGCTTAGTGCGCAGGCCGCCCATCTTCCGCATATCCAGCTCGCCGCGCATGGCGTGCATCACGCTGCCGGCGGCGAGGAAGAGCAGTGACTTGAAGCAGGCGTGCGTCATCAGGTGGAAAATCCCGGCGGCAAACACACCGACCCCGCAGGCGACGAACATGTACCCAAGCTGGCTGATGGTGGAGTACGCCAGCAGGCGCTTCAGATCGTTCTGCGCGAGGGCAATGGTGGCCGCAAAGAAGGCTGTCAAACAGCCGACGATACCCACAACTTCCAGCGCCCGCGGGGCATGGGCGTACAGGACACTCGAGCGCGCCACCATGTACACGCCCGCCGTGACCATGGTGGCCGCGTGGATCAACGCGCTGACCGGGGTTGGACCTTCCATGGCGTCGGGCAGCCAGACGTAGAGTGGCAGTTGCGCGGATTTTCCCACCGCACCCATGAAAAGGAGAATGCCCACGGCAGTCAGAGTCCCCTCCAGTTCACCCGAGTGGAGGGCGCCAATGCGCCCAAAGACCTCGCGGAAATCCAGGGAACCGCACGTCCAAAAAAGCAACGCCACGCCCACAGTGAATCCGGCGTCGCCGATGCGCGTGACCACAAAAGCTTTCTTGCCGGCGTCGGCAGCAGACTTCTTGCGGAAGTAGAAGCCGATCAGCAGGTAAGAACACAGTCCCACGCCTTCCCAGCCGACAAACATCAGGGGATAGTTCGCCGCAGTCACCAACGTCAGCATCATGAAGAGGAAGAGGTTTAGATAAGAGAAGAACCGGTAATAACCGCCTTCGTGCTCCATGTATCCGCGCGAGTAGAGGTGGATAAGGAACGAAACCACCGTAACAGTGACCGTCATCACGAGGGTTAGGCGGTCGTAATAGACTGCGTAGTCTGCGCGCAGACCACCCGACTCAATCCAGGTGAAGTAGCTGTGAATGAAGGGTACCGGCTCGCCGGCAGCGTCCGAGTACGTCCAGGCGGAGAGAAGGGCGAACAGCGCCGACAGGCCGGCGGCGCCACACCCAACCCAGGACACGACCCCCTGGGAGAAGCGCCGGCCGAAGACGCCATTGAGCACCGCCCCGGCAACCGGAGGGAGCAGCATGAGCAGGAGCCAGAGTTCCATGTTCTCTCGGGCGCCGGACCACCCCTGCTTCCCCTCCTCACTGAGGAGGGGACTAAGGGGCGGTGCGCCGCCACTACAACTTCATCGAATCCAGGTCCTCAATGTTGAGGGACTCGCGATTCCGGTAGACCATGATGATGATGGCCAGACCGACTGCTGCTTCGGCGGCCGCTACCACGATCACGAAAAAAACAAAGAGTTGGCCATCCAGGTTTCCCAGGAAGCGGGAAAATGCCATGAAGGCCAGGTTAACGGCGTTGAGCATGAGTTCAATGCACATGAAAACCGTGATGATGTTCCGGCGGAAAATGAAGCCGGCCGCGCCCAGCACGAACAAGATCGCGCTAAGCACCAGGTAATGGGCAAGAGGAACCATCGTTAAGACCTCAGCAGGGCGTTGAAAAATGCCCGTAGAGGCGCTCCCGCAGAGCGGGACCGCCGCTATCCCGCATGCGAGATAACCGGTTTCGGTCCGACTCCCGCGGGACGGTCCTAGGCATTTTTCAGCAACCTGTCAGAGCTCCTTCTTGGCCAGGACGACGGCGCCCAGGATGGCGACCAGGACCAGAATCGACGTGACCTCGAAGGGCAATACGTAATTTCGGAAGAGCAAGTGACCGACGGCGGCGGGACCGGCGTCCAGGGTCGCGGCCGCTGGACCTCGCGCGGCCGGAAACTGCTGCCAGATCACCACCAGCATCTCGACCAGGAAGGCCGCCACCAGCGGGGCGCCCAGCCAACGGGCGAGACGGCTGCGCTGGCTGGGGGCTTCGGGCCGAGCATTCAGCAGCATGATGACAAAGACAAACAACACCATGATCGCCCCGGCGTACACGATCACTTGGATGACGGCCATGAATTCGGCCCCCAGCAGGAGGTACACCACGGCCAGCGCACAGAGCACGACGATGAGCGACAGCGCGCTATATACCGGTGTGCGCTGAAGGATGACGTTCAGCGCCGCCAGGACAGCTAAAGCCGCACAGATGTAAAACAACAGCACCATCTCAAGTTCACGAGGCGGTCAGCCAGGCGATGACCAGACTGGTTGCTAACACATTGAGCAAGGCAACCGGCAGCAGGAACTTCCAGCCAAAAGCCATGAGCTGGTCGTACCGGAACCGGGGCAACGTTCCGCGCATCCAGATATAGACAAACAGGAAGCAAAAAACTTTCAGACAAAACCAGAATACCGGCAGGAGGGCCCGGAGCACCCCAGGGCCAAAGACCGGGCCATGCCAGCCCCCGAAAAACAGCAGCGTGGCCAGGCAGGAGACGGTCACCATGTTGGCGTACTCGGCCATGAAGAACATCGCAAACTTCAAGCTGCTGTATTCGGTATGAAATCCACCCACCAACTCGGTTTCTCCCTCCGGCAGGTCGAAGGGCACGCGGTTCGTCTCCGCGACCGCGGCCGTGAAGTAAACCAGGAAGCCGGCGGGTTGCACAAACACATTCCAATGGGGCAGGAAGGTATTGACGCCTCCCAGGTGCCAGAACCCGCCCTGGCCCTCCACGATGCCGCGGAGACTCAGGGTCCCGGAGATCATCAGCACGCCCACCACCGCGAAGCCAAGCGCCAACTCGTAGCTGATCATCTGCGCCGACGAGCGCAGGGCGCCGAACAGCGGGTACTTACTGTTCGATGACCACCCGGCGAGCACAATGCTATAGACGCCCAGCGAGGTTACGGCGAACACGAACAGCAGACCCACGTTCAGGTCAGCGATCTGGAAACGGATCGTGTGTCCTCGAAATGTAAAGCCCTCTCCAAACGGAATGACGGCGATGGAAAGAAAAGCCAACGTGAAGCCCACGAAGGGCGCCAGCCAATAAAGGAAGCGATCGGCTTCCAGCGGGACGATGTCTTCTTTGAAGAGAAATTTGATGCCGTCGGCGACAGGCTGAAGCAAGCCGTGTGGACCCACGAAGTAAGGTCCCCAGCGCGCCTGGATGTGGGCCACCACCTTGCGTTCGAGCCAACTCAAATAGGCAATGGTCGTCAACAAAACTAAAAGGACGATAGCGACCTTGAGAAGGGTTGCCAGCAGCACGAACGCCGTCTCAGAAAATGTGTCCATAAGGTCGCTTGGCTTCGTCCACGGAATTCAGAGCCCAACTATAGCGGCTCACTGTCCCAGAAGTGAAGAGCGAATCGCGCGAGGAGAAAACCAGGTCTGGCCGCGGCAGCTCTGGCGGCATTCCCTCCGGACGGGTGGCCACGGCGCGCCCAATTAACAGACTGGGAAGGGGAATGGCATAGCCGGGAACACGGGCGATAATTTCCCGCAACACGTCGTCGGGGGACTGATAAGGCCACTTCTGCCCAAACAGGCGCGCCAGGGCCAGCAAAATCTCCAAATCGCTGCGGGTGCCGGCCTTGCGCATGGTTTTCCTGAGCGGCTGGGCCTGTCCGCAGGTGTTCGTCACCGTGCCTGACTTCTCCGCAAAACTGGCCGCCGGCAACACCACGTCGGCTGGCGCAGCGGTTTCCGTCGGAAAGAGTTCCACGACTAATAGGAATTCCAGCCGACTCAGCGCCCCGGTGGGGAGCTTGAAAGTCTTGATGGGATTGGATCCGAAAACCAGCAGGGCCTTGATCTCGCCGGACTGAACTCCCGCGAGGATTTCGCGGATGTTTCGCCCCGGCTGGGGTGGGATTTTTGCCTGCCAGGCGGAGTCGAACCGCTCGCGCGCCACTGGATCGGCAATGGGGAAGTACCCGGGCAGCGTGTCAGGGAGCAAACCCATGTCGGCGGCTCCGCGGGAGTTGGCATAGTCACCTAGCGCCACGAAGCGCGTGCGGCCGGGGAGCGAGAGCCCCCAGCGAACCAATTCGCCAACGTCCTTGCCGCGGATTTCCTCACCAAAGATGATAATAGTGTCGGACTCTTTCTGGAGCTTCGCGGGCCACGCGGCGAGCTCGTCGGCACCCCCTGGGAACAACTCCTCGGAGGCCGTTTGTTTGCCTGCCAGCACTCTGATTGCCCCGGCCTCGCCCTGGTCTTTCACTTTGACGCACAGGCTTGCCTGCCGCTGGAGCTTGATCGCGCGGCTATTCAGGACGTACAAGCGTGCGCCCGCCAGGCGGACGGCTTGGCGGATCTGGAGTGCGAGCAAGGGGTGTTGATGGGTCGGGTCATTACCGATCAGCAGGATGCTCGGGGCCTCGCAGATGTCTTCCATCGTGGCGTAGCGGTCCGTCGCCTGGGCCTCCGTGAGCGCGCGGACCAGCGAGGCATAGTCTCCCGTGCGATGGTGATCGAGGTTGTTCGTACCAAGCACGGTGCGCGCAAAGCGCTGCAAGAGGTAGTTCTCTTCGTTCGTGGTCCGGTTCGAGCCGATTACGGCGACCGACTCGGGCCCGTGCTTTGCCAGAATGGCCTTCACGCGCTCGACGGTTACGCCGAGAGCTTCCTCCCAGCTCGTCGCTTCTTGCTTTCCGTTGCGGCGAATCAAGGGCGCCGTAAGCCGTTGCTCGTTGTTCACGAAATCCCAGCCAAAGCGGCCCTTGACGCAAAGGAACTCGAACCGGCCGTTGATCCCGGAATGGTCCCGATTGTTGGCGCGGATGATTTGGTTGTTGCGGATGGAGAGAGTCATCTTGCAGCCATCCGCGCAGTGGTTGCAGATGGTACCGGTGTCCGTCAGTTCCCACGGACGAGTCTTGTAACGGTAAGTCCCACTCGTCAGGGCGCCCACCGGGCAGATATCGATGCACATCCCACACTCTTCGCATTCAAGCGCTTCGCCCAGGTTGGGGATAATCTCGCTGCGCGCCCCGCGAAAGCCGATGCCGTAGGCATTAACGTCCATGATCTCGTCGCAGACCCGGACACAACGATAGCAGAGAATGCAACGCGGCCAATCGTAATAGACCAGGGGAGAAAACTTCTTCTCTTCGTGATGAAGCTTGGCTTCCTGGAAGCGAGTTTCAGCGGCGCCGTAGCGGAACACCGCGTCCTGAAGTTCGCACTCCCCGCCCTTGTCGCACACGGGACAATCCAGAGGGTGATTGGTGAGCAGGAACTCGAGCATGGCTTTGCGAGCGTTCTTGACTTCCTCGTTCTCCGTATGCACGACCATGCCCTTGGTTACGACCGTGGTACAGGCAGTCTGCAACTTAGGCATCTTTTCGATGGCGACCAGGCACAGGCGGCAGGCGCCCTGCAGGGAGAGGTTCGGATAATAGCAGTAGGAGGGAATCTCGATCCCGACCTGCTTGACGGCTTCAATCAGCAGGGTTCCTGCTGGGACGGCCAGCGGCTTGCCATCGATCGTCAAGGTGACCGGTTCGGCGGCAGGGCCTCTGCGGCTCGGGGCGCTCGGCATCAGACTCGGGCTTCGGCTATAAGGGCCCGGAGCCTGGAGGTTCTCCGGTTTGGGAGGCAAATCCCAGGCCTCGAAACCCGAGCCCTGCATCCTGTCTTTCATGCCACGCTCACCGCCTTCTTGTCGAGAGGGCAGTAGCCCAGTTTCAAATGCGCTTCAAACTCCTGTCGGAACTTCTTCAGAATGCTGATAGTCGGCAGGGCGGCGGCATCGCCGAGCGGGCAAAGCGTTTTGCCCAGGATGTTGTACGCAACGTCGAGCGCCGTGTCAGGATCCTCGGGCATACCCCCACCGCTGTGGAAGCGCTCGAGCAAGCATTTCAACCACGACGTGCCTTCACGGCAGGGAATACACCAGCCACAGGATTCGTGCGCATAAAACTTCATGATGCGCAGGGCGACCTTCACCATGCAGGTGTCTTCCCCAATGACGATGACGCCGCCGGAGCCGAGCATGGAGCCGATCTTGGCCAGGGCATCGAAATCCATGGGCACGTCCACCTCTTCCGCGGTCAGCACCGGGCAGGAAGAGCCGCCGGGGATGACGGCTTTCAGCTTCCGTCCGCCCTGCAAGCCACCGCCTACCTCTTCGATCATCCGGCGGAGCGGAAAGCCCATGGGCAGTTCGTAGATGCCCGGCCGGGCAATCGCGCCGCTGAGGCAGAACAGGCGCGTCCCGCCATTGTTTGGCGTCCCGAGTTTTGCGTACCCTGCGGCGCCGTCGAGGATAATGTGCGGGACGTTGCACAGTGTCTCCACGTTGTTGATGATCGTCGGGCCGCCGTAGAGGCCCACCATGGCGGGGAAGGGAGGCTTGATGCGCGGATAGCCCCGCAGGCCTTCGAGGGAGTTCATCAGGGCGGTCTCCTCGCCGCACTCGTAGGCCCCCGCGCCGGTGTGGCTGTAAAGGTCAAAGTCGAAACCTGAACCGAGGATGTTTTTGCCCAAATACCCGCGCGCGTAGGCTTCTGCCAGGGCCCGGTCTACGATCTCCATGAGGTAGCGGTATTCCCCCCGGATGTAAATGTAACCCTGGTGGGCCTGGATGGCATAGCCGGTGATGGCGATGCCTTCGATCATCTGGTGAGGATCGTATTCCATCAGCGGCCGGTCCTTGCACGTACCCGGCTCACTCTCGTCGGCGTTGCAGACCACATACTTGGGTTTAGCGGAGTGCTTGGGGACGAAGCTCCACTTCATGCCCGCGTTGAAGCCGGCCCCGCCGCGCCCGCGCAGGCCGGAATTTTTCACCTCGTTGATGACGTCATCGGGCTTCATCCCGAGAGCTTTCTTCAAAGCCTTGTAGCCGTCGTGTTCCAGGTAGACGTCGATGGAGGCGGAGTTCGGAATCCCAAACCGCCGGCTGACGACTTTCACTTCGTGCGAGCTTCCGGGCATGGGGGACTGATAATCAGCCATGATAATTCAGTGACGAGTGACAAGTGACGAGTGACAAGTCAAGGGTAAAACGCCTCAACACCGGATTTTCTCTGCTCCTCACCCGTCACTTGTCACTCGTCACTTGTCACTGTTTCTCAGCTTGTCGATCAGCGCGTCGATCTTCGCCGGCGTCAGGTTCTCATAATAGTCATAGTTCACCTGCATGGCCGGGGCGCCGCAGCACGCGCCAAGGCATTCCACTTCTTTGAGAGAAAACAGGCCGTCGGGTGTGGTCTGCTTGTGGCCGATGCCCAGTCTCCGCGCACAATGCTCAAAGACCTCCTCCGCACCACGCAGCATGCAGGAAACGTTGGTGCAGACCTGGAGGTTGTACCGGCCGGCAGGGTGGCGGTGGAGCATCGAGTAATAGGAGATGACCTCCACCACCTCGATGGGTCGGACGTCCACCCGGCGCGCCACTTCCTCAATCACCTCGCCGCTCACGTACCCGATTTCGTCCTGAGCGAACAACAGCAGCGGCACTATGGCCGACCGCTTCAACGGGTAGCGGGCGATTACCTGATCGAATTTTTTCTTAAGCGCGTCCGAAAGCACGGTTGAGTAGGACTGGAAAATCGAAACTGGAAATTCGAAACTGGAAAATCGAAACTAGAAAATCGAAACTCGAAGCATGAGGTTCGAAAGGATCAAGAGTTTTTGAGTTTCTCCAGCTCGCAATCCCAGCTCTGGAATCTGCAATCGAAAATCGACAATCGAAAATCGAAAATGGCCTTATCGGTCCACTTCCCCTAGCACGATGTCGATGGAACCGATGCAGGCTACCACGTCCGCAATCAGGCGCCCTTCGATCAACTTGGGCAAAGCCTGTAGGTTGGCAAACGAGGGCCCGCGCACGTGGCAGCGATAAGGCTTGGGCGAGCCGTCGCTGACCACGTAGAACCCGAGTTCTCCGCGTGGCGACTCGATAGCCTGGTAAACCTCGCCCAGCGGCGGATGGAAGCCCTCGCTGACGATCTTGAAGTGATAGATCAGCGCCTCGATGGAGGTTTTCATCTCCTCGCGGTCGGGCAGGACAATGTGAGGCGCCTTGGTCTTGATGGGGCCTTCCGGGAGACCCTCCATGGCCTGCTGGACAATCCGCAGAGACTGGCGCATCTCCTCCAGCCGCACGAGGTAGCGGGCGTACACGTCGCCCTCCGGACGCGTCGCGACCTCAAAGTCGAACTTCTCGTAGCTCGAATAGGGCTGTTTCTTGCGGATATCCCAATCGACTCCGGACCCTCGCAGGCAAGGCCCCGACAAGCCAAAGGCGATGGCGTCCTTGCCAGAAATGGTGCCGACGTCTTTGGTCCGGCGTAGCCAGATCGGATTGCGGGTCAAAAGAGCTTCGTATTCCTCGAGCCGATTGGGGAACATCCGGACGAACTTCTCCACACGCTTCAGCCAACCCAAGGGGGGCTCCAGGGCGAGCCCGCCGATGCGAAAGTAACTCGTCATCATGCGTTGGCCGGACACCATCTCAAAGATGTCCAGAATGTCCTCCCGCTCGCGGAAGCAGTAGAGGAAGACGGACATGGCCCCCAGGTCGATGGCGTGTGTCCCCAGCCAGACCAGATGGCTCTGGATGCGGGTCAGCTCCGTCAGCAGGACGCGGATCCACTGCGCGCGCGGAGGTATTTCCAGGTCGAGCAGCTTTTCCACCGCCAGGCAAAATCCCAGGTTGTTGGAGAGCGGCGCCAGGTAATCCATGCGGTCCGTCAGCGTGATCCCCTGCGAGTAGGTCTTACACTCAAAGGACTTTTCGAAGCCGGTATGCAGATAACCGATATCGAAGAGGGCGCGGACGACGGTCTCGCCCTCGAGGTCAAGCACCAGACGCAGCACACCGTGCGTGGAGGGGTGCTGTGGCCCCATGCTGAGGATGAGGCGCTCTTCCTGGCCGGGAATTCTCTCCAGTGTGACCGGCATCTAACGGTATCCCTCGGTCGGATAGTCTTTCCGCAACGGGTGCCCCTCCCAGTCTTCGGGGAGCAAGAGGCGCCGCAAATAAGGGTGGCCCTCGAAGCGGATTCCGAAGAGGTCAAAGGCCTCGCGCTCGAAAGCGTTGGCAGAAGGCCATACGCGGACCACGGAGTCCACCTGGGGGTTTTCACCCGAGACCCGCACCTTCAGGCGAAGCCGCTCCGCGGTTTCCAGGGACAGTAGGTGGTAAACGACTTCGAAGCGAGGCTCGTTCGGGTAGAGGTCCACGGCGGTGAGATCGGCGAGGAATTCGAACCGGAGGCCGGGGGCGTCTCGCAGGAATTCACACGCTCGGCGCAAGAATGCGGGCCGAAGGTATAGGGTCAGTTCGTTGCGGAAGTCCCGGGCATCTTCGATTGCTGCGGGGGAAAATTCCCTGAGCTTCTTCAGAACAAGGTTGGTTTCGAAATCCGCTGACATAGGCAGTGGGCAGTCGGGAGGCGCCAGGGGCGAGCATCGAGCGTCCAGCCATCAGCGTCAACAGACCGCTCGCGCTTCGCGGCTGGGTACTGACGGGTGCTCAACGGCTCCAATCCAGCGCGCCTTTCTTCCAGATGTAGATGTACCCAGCGAGTAAGATGGCGATATACAGGAACATCTCTATGAAGCCAAACCACTTCAAGCTCTTGTAAACCACGGCCCAGGGATAGAGAAACACCGCTTCCACGTCGAACAGGATAAAGAGCATGGCAACCAGATAGAAGCTCACGGAGAAGCGCTCGCGGGCGTCGCCTACAGGGGGAATGCCGCATTCATAAGGACTTAGTTTCTCGCGCGAGGGGCGCTTCACTCCCACCCATGCCGACAGGCCCAGCATCGCTCCCGCCATGCCGGCAACGACGAGAAAGCACACCAGGATTGGGAAATAACTCCCAGCCATTGCAATGACTTACAACAACTTTCTGAAGGCCCTTCCGAACCTGCCACTATACGAGCCGCTCAACAGACGTGTCAAGTTTTTTCTTGCCAGCCGCCCTGAGAGCCGGTAAGATTTGGCGGGCTGCTCAGAGGTTCTTCATCTTTCTTCGAGGCGTAACCTATGGTTATGGGGTTTAACACCGAGATCAAACACCAAGGTGTGGTGTACCACATCCAGACGGAACCTCGCAAAGAGGCGGGCATCGAAACCGTCGTATACACGAAAGGCGCCGTTATCCACAAATACAAGAGCTCCTACCAGGACCTGCGCAATTCTCCCGACTATAGCGAAGACAAGGTGAAGCGTTTGCTGGAGGACCAGCACCGGCAGGTCATTGCACGGATCCGCGCGGGGGAAATCACCCCTCCTGTACCCCCGACCACTCCTGCCTAGTGCCGTTCCAACTATTTGGCACTAGCTCCTCCGAGCCCCGGACGGAGCAGTGAAGCGATGAGCTTCCACAAGCCTTGGGAATCGGATGCCGTCCGGGGCGAGACAGGAGGCGGATTATCGGCAACGCGCCGTCTGGCGTCTGATTAGGGTCCATAAGTTGGAACGGCACTAGCCTGGAGATCAAGTTGATCACCATCCATCTGAACGGAGAAGCCAAGGAGGTACCGGAAGGACTGACCTTGGCAGCGCTGCTCGAATGGCTGAAGCTGCCTGCGGATCGGGTGGCGGTGGAGCGGAACCTGGAGATTGTGCCGAAGGCTCGATGGGGTGAAACACCCATTCAGGCCAACGATCGCCTGGAAGTGGTACACTTTGTGGGCGGTGGGTTGGGAGGACCTTGAGCCCAAATCCGTGCGCCGACCGCCGACCCACGAGCTCCTGCCCGAAGGCTTGAAGAGTTGCCTCTCGGGGTCGCGGGAGAAACAGCGACGCCTGCTATGAAACCTGCTGCCACAGGCCTTGCAGCGTTCACGGTGGTTGACCTGCTCATCAAGTTGGCAGTCATCACCCTGCTGGCGGGGTTCATCGCGCGCTTTGGCAAGTTTCGGCGGCTGCTTTTCATCGAGCAGCGGACCCCGCGACAGAAGCTCCTTTTCGCTGCCTTCCTGGGTGTGCCTTTCAGCCTGGGCGTGGTGGCTCGCCTGCTGGCTCACTATCGAACCACCGACCTCAACCTGGAAGTGACGGTGCTCGCTGGCCTGCTGGGCGGCACGATTGTCGGCCTGGTCGTGGCGATGATGGTCAGCCTGCCAGCGGTCCTCTTCCCGGGGCACGAAATCCTGGCCGTGCCCATGGCGGTTCTTTACGCCGTCGCCGCCGGGTCCGCTCGCTGGGTTTGTCCTGACAAAGAAGAGATTTGGAAGTTCTCGCCTTTCATTGACCTCAGTCTCTACCGTTCCATCCGGCAGCGTTTCAAACACCCGGGGCTGTCATGGCAAGTATTTTTCTCTTTTCTGTGCGTCATCTTGGAAATCGCCCGGATGCTGGTGGGCCGCATGGGCCATGGGAGACTGCTCTTCTATGCTGATTCCCCCCACGCCTGGACAAGAGTCCTGATCGTGCTGGCCACCCTCATTGGTGTGGGTCTGCCCGTGCGGATCTGGAACAATACCCGGATTGAAAGGAAATTGCAGGACCAGGAAACATTGCTGATGCAGGCCCGCATGGACGCGCTCGTCAGCCAGATCAACCCTCACTTCTTGTTCAACACGCTCAACACCGTCTCTTCACTTATTCGCTTTGATCCGGATACCGCCCGAACGGTGCTGCTGAAGCTCGCCAACATCATGCGCCGGCGCCTGAAAACGCCGCTCCACTTCTTGCCCTTCAAACAAGAGTTGGAGTTTATCGACGACTACCTGGATATCGAAGTGGTGCGCTTCGGGCGCGACAAACTGCAGATCCGGAAGGAAATCGAGCCCGAAACTCTGGATGCGATCGTTCCCAGCATGATCCTCCAGCCCCTGGTGGAGAACGCCATCCGGCATGGGATTGGGCCCAAGATCGAAGGGGGTACCATCACGCTGCGCGCCTGCCGGCGTGAGGGACGCGTGGTCGTGGAGGTCGTCGACGACGGAGTGGGCATTCCAGAGGAAAGACGCAACGAGATCTATGAGTCTGGGATTGGCATCCGTAACGTCTCGGAGAGACTGAAGGTCCTCTATGGGCCGGACTTCACCCTAAAGATCGACAGCCAAGCCGGGAAGGGGACGACTATTCGCTTTGAGATCCCGGAGCTAATTATGCCCGCAGAGGCCATTCCCGCGGAAGCTGCGCAAGTCCCGCCGTAAGCCATGCTGTACCGCGAGCTGCGAGGCAGCTTTCGAACGACTTTCATCCCCGTCGGCAAGTGAAGCTGTGCTAGTATTTTGCGCTTGGGCGCGCAGACGGGCGTAGGTTTGAGTGCGTAGTAGGCTCGTCGGCGCAGTGACTGGCCGGCGCTCCCCGGACGGGGGCGTAAGCAATCCCGGTAGCACCTGGCGTGCTTCTTCCGGCCACTTCAAGGGCAGCCAGTCCCGTGACCACCCGCTAAGTTTCCGGCCGTGCTTGTGTGCGTCCCAAGCCTTCGCAATGAGCACGCCCGGCCCAAAGCGGCTTGTTAGGTGGGCGCGGGACTGGCAAACAGCGGGGTCTGTGCGAGAGTTTGATCCCCTGAATGAACTCACAGGAGCGAGGATTTGGTATGGCGAATAATGGCCCGGAGCAGGGTAAAACTCCCCCAGTCTCCATGAGCATGATCGAGCCACGCTTTCGAGGCATCTATAAGGCCTTCTACAAGGAAACCTACTTTACCCCCACCGCCCTGGATTTGAAGACTAAGGAGCTAATTGCCATCGCCGTGGCGGCGGGGCTCAAATGCGAAGGGTGCTTGGAGGGCCACATCAAGAAGGCCTTGGAGATTGGCGCGACCAAAGAGGAAATTTCCGACGCCTTGGTCGTGGCCATCGGTATTGCGGCGGCCGGTGTTCTGGACATGTCTGACAAGGCCGCGGTGGCTCTTGACCTTCACCACTTTGAGTAGGCACGCAGGATCTAGGATCAGGGATTTAGGGTCGTGCGTCCCCCGGGTATTTGGTCCCTGGACCCTAAATCCTGAATCCTAAATCCTGCTTGCCCAGGGCCGCGCGTGGATTCTCGGGTTATAGCCAACCTATTTCTGCTGCTGTTTTTGGGCGTGGCGGACAACCAGATGATCGCCCCGCTGCTCCCGTCCCTTGTAGATTCCTTCCACATTAGCGTCGGGGTGGCGGGCCTGCTGGTGGTAGGTTACTCCGTAGCTGCGGCCGTGGCGGCTTTTCTTTCCGGGACGTTTTCCGATCGTTATGGCCGCCGGCGCTTTCTGCTGGCTGGGGTCCTGGTATTCTCCCTGGCCTCTTGGGCTGCTTCCCATAGCGCGACTTTCCTGGGGCTGGTGCTGGCGCGTGCGTTGACAGGCCTTGCAGCGGGAACCCTCTCCACCTGTGCCATCGTCTTTGCCGCCGATTGGTTCGCCTATGAGGTGAGGGGAAGGGCGATCGGCCTGATCTCCTCCGCCTATTTCGCTGCCCCAATTATCGGCGTGCCGCTCGCCGCTCAAATTGCGGACCGCTTCGGCTGGCGTCGCACTTTTCTCTTTTTCGCGATCCTGGCACTCGTCGTAGCAGCGCTTTCCTTGACGTTGCCCGCGGAGCGCGTAAGCCCCCAATCCTCGGCAGAAAAACCTCGTAACACGGTCGGAGCTTTCCGCTCATTCCTCTCCCGCCGCGACACCGCCGCGGCTCTCGGCATCGCGTTTCTGGTGTCCGGCGGCTTGGTTGGCTTTCTCACTTATATCGGGCAGTGGTTGAACAGCCGGTTCGCCATTCCGACGCGGACCATTGGATGGGTCTTCATGCTGGGCGGTCTGGTGGCCGTGGGCAGCGCACCGCTGGGGGGAATGGTCTCTGATCGCTGGGGCAAGCGGACCGTTTCTATCGCCAGCAACGTGCTCCTGGCGCTGGCGGTGGCGCTCATGCCGTTTTTGTCCTGGGGGATCGGGTTGCTGGCGATTTTTGCCGCTATCAGCTTGGGCGCGGCATTTCGGCAGGGGCCTTTGACGGCGCTGATGACGGAACTGGTTCCTCCCCACCAGCGCGGTTCCTTTATCGCCTTGCGGAATATCTCCTCGCAATTCGGGATCGGGGCGGCGGCGTGCATGGGCGGGATACTCTATCAGCGCTACGGTTACGGTGCGGTCACGACGCTCTGTGCTGCGATGACAGGGCTCGTAGCGATCCTGCTGGCCACACACATCGCTGAGCCGCAACCGCTCGAAGAACGTGCTTAACACGTGCGGCGGGTGTCTGCCGGGCATGTCGCCCGACCGGTAGGGGCACATGAGTCACCTCAGCGACTGCCCCTACAGAAGACGAAGGGGGAAGTCTTTTACCCATGGCCAGACGGATTTGGAAGGTCGCGCGCAACGTGCTGTTGATCCTGGGCACGCTCCTCGCCGCGTTTTTTCTCCTCGTCGTTCCCTGGTTCTTCACCCGCATCGCCGCCTATGGCCGGTTCCATTTCCCAGACCCCAACGACGGGAAGACGCCCCACTCCTACGGTCTGGATTTCCGCTGGATAGAGTTTCACTCTTCGGATGGCATTCTGCTGAAGGGCTGGTATCTTCCTGCTGCGGGAGACGCGCGCGGGACGATAGTTTATTGCCACGGGCTGAACCGCACCCGCCTCGAGATGTTGCCGGAGGCGGCGTTTGCCCACGGCTTGGGATACAACGGCCTGCTCTTCGACCTTCGGCACCAAGGCCAGAGCGGCGGTGAGATTACCACGCTGGGGTACCAGGAGCGGCTGGATGTCGAGGGTGCGGTGCGCGACGCGTTAGCGGAGCAAAAGGCCGCGCGCCCGGTCGTCCTCTGGGGGATCTCGATGGGCGCTGCGGCCGCGCTGCTGGCCGCTGCCGATTCCCCCGACGTCGCAGGCGTTATCTCTGACAGCTCTTTCCTTTCTTTCCCCGATACCGTCCGCCATCACTTGAAGTTGTTCCTGCATTTGCCAAGCTTTCCCATCGCCGAGGAGGTCATCTACGGGCTGGCATGGCGCGGCAACTTCCGCGCCTCCGACTTCGATCTGGTCAAAGCCGTGGAGCGTATCGGGACTCGACCTATTCTGTTTGTTGCCCTCCAGGATGACCGTCGTATGCCCTCTTCCATCGCCCGCACGCTGTACGCGCACGCGGCGAGCCCCCATCGAGAGTTGATCATCCTGCCCGGAAAGCGCCATGGTGAAGGATTCAAGCAGGCAACCGAGCTTTACGAGAAAGCTGTGCAAGATTTCCTCGCTAGTGCCGTTCCAACTTATTGAGGCCATGTATCACACCCAGACGCTTCGGCCCCGGCGCGACTGTATGGCTTACCGCAGGTAGGCGAAAATAGTTGGAACGGTACTAGCATTCCGCGGGGAAACTCATTAAGCTCCAAGCGTTGATCGCCAGGCAGGTCAGGGGCCCTAAGGGCGTTGCCGGGCGAATCTTCAGGCACGTGATGGCCTTCGTGGATGACAAGTGACGAGCGCAAATTCTGATGAATTATGAATGGTGAATGACGATTGCCGAAGGTTGAGGTATGAAGGGCGAAGTCCGGCTAGGGGCAACTGACAACTGGCTACTGCTTCAGAACGGAGGTTCACCATGGCAACAACAGACCAAGGCAGTGAACAAGTGCGGCCCGACTACGGCTGTTGGCTGCGTGGCACATTGATTTTTCTGGCCGTGCTCGTGGTGGCGCGGTTTGTGCTGGAGATCGCCGGAGTCTCCCCGGCTATCACGCGCTTTGTTTCGAGTTCGGCGGGCGTGTTTCTTGCCGCAATTTATCTGGGCGCGGTAGCGCCGCTGCGCCGCGTCACCAAGTTCGTTCAGCTTATACTTCCGGCCGTCGCTGTGTCCGCGTGGACGGTTGGTTGGGTCATCCTGGCGACGCTGGTTTCCGGTGTGTTTCGCCTGGAACGGAGTCACTTTGCGGGAAAAGCCGATTATGGGAACTGGGGCCACCTCGGGTACCACGTCCTCGAGCATGTCGTGGAAATCGGCGTAGTCGCCATCGTGGTCATCGTCCTGATGGCCATACCCTTCTTTCTGCGATACTGGCCGGTGACGGTGGGGCCGGGGGCGCTCCTGGGCGCGTTGGTAGTCGTGCGCTACTGGGTGGAGGCGATGGGCCTGGAACCGTGGAGGGCCGCCGCGTGGAGTTCGACGGTAGCTGTCCTCCTGTGCGGATTTTACTTGGGTGGCATTTGCCCTTACCTGGGCCGTTGCGCCCCGAAGCACCTCCTGGCCCCGGCACTAGTGCTCGGCTGGATGTGGAGATTGTGGGTCTTTATCGCCACGGTGGTGAGCGCCCTGCTGCCTTTTTACAAAACCCACTTCTTCGATCCGACCAAGGGTCGTGTAGCTGTCCGGCTGGCGCAATTCCTGGGTGGCAGCGTTGTGGAGGGCTTTATAGCGGGCCTGATCGTTTGGGGGATCGCCGTGTGGATTGCGCGAGCCACACGGCCGGCAGCCACGTAGCTTTGGGGCGCACGATCAGTCTTCTGACCTTGCCCTGTACCGTCCGGTACAGGGCCTTGCGGCTTTTCCAGATCTTTTTCCACAAGGAATCCGAAAGCCGCAACGATGAAGGGCAAGCGTAGTGCTAGTCCCGTGCCCGCCTAAAAAGGTGCTTTTGGCGGAGCGTGCTCATTGCGAAGGCTTGGGGTGCACACAAGCACGGCCGGAAACTTATCGGGCGGTCACGGGACTAGCTGGCCTTCAGGACGCGCTCGTAGAGTTTTTCGTAAAGTGGGATGATGTTGTTGCTACAAAAGGCGGTGAGCGCGCGTTGCCGGGCGGCCTTCCCCATTTGCTCGCGACGACCAGGGTGCGTGAGGATGTCGAGGGCGCGGGCGGCCATGGTCTTGACGTCCCGTGGCGGGACCAGGTAGCCCTCCACGCCATCGCGCAGCACTTCCGGCAAGCCTCCCACGTCGGAGCACACCGCCGGCACTCCGCAGGCCATCCCCTCTAAAGCCGCCAGGCCGAACGATTCCAGGTCGCTCGGGAGAAGCAGCACGTCCGCGCAGTTGAGGAGTTCCTGCACCTGGTTTTGCTTGCCCAGAAAGAACACGTCTGGGGTGAGGCGCCTTTCGCGCACCAGCCATTCCGCAATCGTGCGTTCGGGGCCGTCGCCGATCATGAGCAGCTTGGCCGGCAGTTCTTTCCGGACCGAAGCGAAGATTTCGATGACGTCCGGCACGCGTTTGACCGGCCGAAAATTGGAAAGGTGCACGAGCACTTGCTCATCCGGCGAGGCGAACTCCTTCCGGCGGCACGGGCCGTCGGCCGGGCGAAACACGTCGCAGTTGACGAAGTTGGGAATCACTTCCACAGGACGCCGAATCTCGAACTCGCGCACCGTCACCTGACGTAGGTGTTCGGAGATGGCCGTCACCGCGTTGCTCTCCTCGATGGAGAAGCGCGTGATGGGTAAGTAGGACCGGTCCGCACCCACCAGCGTAATGTCCGTCCCGTGGAGCGTCGTGACGAAGGGGAGCTTGTGAGGCTTGAGCATGGCTCGCGCCAGGTAGGCGCTGACGGAGTGGGGAATGGCGTAGTGAACGTGGAGCAGGTCCAGGGATTCGTTCACCGCCACGTTCGCCATCTGGGTGGCGAGTGCCAGCGCGTAAGGGGGATGGTCAAAAAGCGGATAGTTAAGCATCTCCACTTCGTGAAAGTGGATGCGGCCGGTAGCTGTGGCCATCCGCACGGGCATCGCATAGCTGATGAAGTGGACGTCGTGTCCCCGCGCCGCCAGTTCCAGGCCAAGCTCGGTGGCCACTACGCCACTCCCGCCATAGGTGGGATAACAGGTAATGCCGATTCGCATACGAGTGGTGAGGGGTCGCCCTGACTCCGCAAGTCGCTACGAGGGAGGAGGCGGTTTCTTTTCCACGTTCGGTTTGCTGGCCAAAATGACGATCCGCTTCACAGTCCTCCGGTCGCCCTTCTGCTCGAAGTAGATGAGCACATTGGTCCCCGGCGTTAACGCGGCCAAATCATGTTTTGCGCCACCGGCCATCTCGACCTCCACCCCCTTCTTGACTGGAAATGTTTCCGTAACTCCGCCCTGCACAGTGTCCACGCTTAAAAGCTTGCGGTCCAAGTCGAGCGATTGGACCTTTCCAGTGAAGGCCTGGTGGCTGGATCCGCCCATGATCTTCTCCAGGGCTGGCACCTTGCGCTTGCGTTCCTGGGCCTGGGCTGCCACCAGGCCGAGGACCACCGCTAGAGCGCCTACCAGGACACGCGCACCTGTGTGGACCTCTACCGCCCTGCCGTGCTGCGCTAATGCATCGGCGCCTCGGTCTCTGGATACAAGCGGTTGGGTTCCTGCGGAAGGGATTCGAAAGATGCGAGAAGGAATAGGAAGCATCAAGATGGAACTCGCTCGGGGAATTTCCAACTACCACGCCATCCTAGGTGAGTCCCTCAGGTGTGTCAAGCGCTCCCCCGGCACAAAACAATAAGGTAGCCCGTCCGGAGCTTGTGGCTCGCGGGCAACCCGAACTTGACACCCCCATGCGCCCAGGCGTCAGGCGCGCGCACTAGGGAAAGCATCTAGTGCCGTTCCAACTAAATGAGGTCAGGTATCCCATTGCTCTCATGCACGGTATCTACAATCCATCGGGCTTATGCGGACTACTCGGAAGAGTTGGAACGGCACGAGCAAGCCTTCTACTGCGGACAGAGCAGATGCCCAGCGGGGTCTGGAGAACTTATTCTTCAGGATCATTTTCACGGAGAACATTCCCATCTCCTCCGCTCTTGGCATTGGTGTCCTTGTACATGTACCGGATGCAAGACTTGAAGATCAGGAGGTTAGGCTCATTGGCCCGATGGACCTTGACGCAGTTCCTGTCGTACCACTCGATGACCCCGTGGATCTTCTCGCCCTGGTCGAGAATGACCACCATGGGAGTCCGCGCCTGCATCTGCTTGATGTAGTAAAAGTTCTCGGCGCTGGTTTGCTCGGGTGGCGCGGGTTTCTTCCGCGGCAGGCGCACCCCCATTTGGTCCTGAACCTCGGAGAGGGTTGGGCGGATGAGTCTGCGGTTCATTGTACTGTCTCCTTGGGCCCGAAGTGCCGGGCCAGAAATTTACAGCTTCTCCCCGTGAAAGCCGCGCTGAACGTTCCCTAAGTTAGACGATGAATTTCCCCGCGCGGTTTCCCGGAGGTCTGGGCGAAAAACAGTCGAGGAAGCTAGCCGCCCCTAAAATGTACTCTAGCACATGGACTGGGACATGGCAACGCGATTTAATTTCCACCGCACCCCAGGCGGGGGCACATACCGCCTTAGAGGAGGGAGACTCCTACCGGGATGCCGGCTCGGAGCCGGTTAGGAGCTCGATGCCGAGCGTCTCAAGGCCGAGCTGCTGGTTCACATTGCGGATTTGGAGCCGGTACGCCTGATCCAGGCCGGTCTTCAGCCTTTCGATCCCCTCGAGGCCCAGCCCTGCTGCCCAGATCCGCAGGCGTGGAAGCAAGTCCACGTTGACGACTTCTTTCTCCGGCGCCGCCAAAAGGACTTGCAGCAGGTCACGCAATAGGCAATAACCGATCTTAAGAGTCCCCTCAAAGTCTTCCCGATTCTCGGTGAGCGCACGGGCGGAATCAAACAGCAGTGCGCAGTCCAGCGCCGCGGGATCGCGGCGGGCTCCCTGCGCCACGGCTTGAAGAAAGTCCAGCCACGGCTTGCGACGCCGTTCATAGTCGTCTGGTTCGAAGGTTTTGGCGCGGGCCACGCTGCCCGCAGCCACGCGTGCCGCGAGGGCCTGCTGTGGCTTATCCAGTCGCCCCTCTCGCGCCAGCAATTCCAAGATCAAGGGCTCTTCCACAGGCTGAAACGTGATGCGCAGGCACCGCGAGCGGATCGTGGGCCGCAACTCGTAAGCGTTGGGGCAAACCAGAATGAAAGTGGTACTGGTGGGGGGCTCTTCCAACACCTTGAGCAGCAGGTCAACAGCTTGCCAGTGAACGGCCTGAGCCTGGTCAATGATAAAGACCCGCCGGGGAAACTCGAAGGGACAGGAGTACGCGACGGCGCGCAATTGCCGGATTTGCTCGGTCAGGATGGACCGCGTGAGGGGCTCAATGATTTGGAGATCGAAATAGATCAGCCCTTCCACCCGCCTCGCCGCTTCCTTGATCTCGCGGCGGCGGCCATGGTCCTCTCGCGCCGCGGCAAACATCTCTTCAGCCCTGCGGCAGCGGGCACACTCACCGCAAAAATCCGTCCCGCCCTTCGCGCAGACCAGGGCCTTAGCCAGCATCAGGGCCAGCGTTTTCTTGCCGACACCTTCGGGACCTACGAAAAGCAGCGCGCTGGGTATCCGCCCCCTGGTGAGCATCTCGCGGACGGTCGTGAGGACTTTCGCGTTACCGAGGAATGATTCAAAACCCATGTTTCGGGGCTCGGGGCTCGCGTCTCGGGATCGGTAGCTTTGTCTTTTCCCGAACCCCGAATTCCCAATCCCTAATCCCGCCGTGCCTTTCGCCGTCGTCCCAGAAACGCGGCAACTATTCTGCGGACCTCTGCCTGGACTTCGCCTGGTGGCCGGTCCGCTTGTACGACCTTCACTCGCCGCGGGTCTCGCACCGCAATGGCGAGATAACCGGCCCGAACTCGCTCGTGGAACCTCAGGCCCTGAGCTTCGAACCGGCCACGTCGGGAGTTACGGCGAGTTTCCCGCCCCCGGGCTCGCGCCAGCGATATCCTTGGGTCGAGGTCGAGCACGATGGTCAGGTTAGGTTGTATGTCGCCGCACACGGCCCGGTCGAACGCGCCAACGACTTCTACGCCCAATTCTCGCCCGTAGCCCTGATAGGCCAGCGACGCATCGTTGTAGCGGTCGCTCACCACCACTTCGCCTCGGGCGAGGGCAGGCCGCACGACTTCCTCCAAATGCTGGGCGCGCGCGGCGTAGATCAGGGCCAGCTCAGCCAACGGGGCGAGTTTGCGGGTAGCCGATGCCAAGACGATGTTGCGGATGCGCTCGCCCACGCGTGTCCCACCGGGCTCACGCGTCGCCCGGACGGCGTACCCGAGCTTTCGCAAGTGCTGGACGAGCCCCCGAACTTGCGTGCTCTTGCCCGCCCCGTCCATCCCTTCCAGCGTGATGAAGATACCGTAGAGCTGCAATTGGTCCTTTGTCCTTTGTCCGTGGTCCGTTGCAAAGAACAGTGGCTAGTGGTCAGTGGCTAGCCGCTAGCCACCGCTCCAAGGACAACGGACAACTCACTACGGACAACGTAACAAAGCATCCTAACATTCGCCCTTCCTGAATAACAAGCGGGGCCTTCTTGCGGACGAGTGATAAAATGGCACGCCATTTCAGAACGCTGCTGTGGACATCAAGGAAAACATCGCGCGAGTTCAGGAACGGATCGTCGCTGCGTGCGGGCGCAGCGGGCGTCACCCGGAGGACGTGAAGCTGGTGGCGGTCACGAAGACCGTGCCGCCGGAGCGCATCCGCGAGGCCTATGCGGCCGGATTGCGCGACTTGGGTGAAAATCGTGTGCAGGAGGCGCAGGCCAAGTGCTCCGCGCTTGCGGATTTGACGGCCACCTGGCACATGGTGGGCCATCTCCAATCCAACAAGGCCAGACCGGCTCGCGAACTTTTTCACTGGATACATTCTGTGGACTCCTTGCGGCTGGCCGGAAAACTTGACCAGGCTGCGGCAGGCGGCGGGGAGCGATTGGCGGTGCTCATCGAAGTGAATCTGGGCGGAGAGCTCACCAAGTCCGGCGCCCGAGAAGATGAGGTGGCGGAGCTTGCAGAACAGGTGGGCCGGCTTGCAACCGTGGAGCTCCGCGGCTTGATGGTGATCCCGCCGTTTCTTGAAGACCCTGAGCGGGTGCGACCTTATTTTCGCCGCTTGAGACAACTGGCCCAGGAGATCAATTCCCGACACCTGCCCAACGTCTCCATGCGGGAACTTTCCATGGGCATGAGCCACGATTTCGAGGTGGCTATCGAAGAGGGAGCGACGATGGTCCGCATCGGCACGGCCATTTTCGGCCTGCGGACATGAAGAAGCCAGAAGTTAGGAGCCAGAAGTCAGGAGTCAGAAGGCTGAAGGATGAATTCTGAATTATGAACTCTGAAACCTTCGGCAAGGCTCCTGCGTACCGGAAACTGGAACTGACAACTGATTACGGACAACGCACAACGGACGAAGGACAACTGGCAACTGAGAACTGATTTCTCATGCTTGACTTTCGAATCGAACGCGAGAACGTCAGCTTCTGGCTGAAAGTCAAACCTCGGTCGACGCGCGAACACCTGGCGGTAGATTCTTCCGGCGAGTTGCGCCTGGAAGTCCACGCGGCGCCGACTGAAGGGCAGGCTAACACCGCGTGTGTCCAGTTCTTCGCGCGCGCCTTGCGGCTTCCGCAGGCCTGCGTCGTCATCCTTTCCGGACAGAAGTCCCGACGCAAGCACGTCCGCATCACGGGGCGCTCGGCGGAAGAAACGATCAAGCAGTTGAAGAAATTGCTGGCAGAAAAGAGGTAGCGGTAGCGCAGACCTGTCCGTCAGTTGACGGATAGGTCTGCGGCTCTTTGCTGGCACCGCAGGGACTAGCCGCGGATCCCGCTCGGCGGGATCCGCGCTACTCGCTTGTCACTTTA
>Ga0315279_10001671_pt1 | contig 36247 bp, 48 predicted proteins | sample YL17G06_20_MG_FD_203694 | JGI IMG/M metagenome (GOLD analysis project Ga0315279, IMG submission 203694) | Sediment microbial communities from Yellowstone Lake, YNP, Wyoming, USA - YL17G06_20 | ecosystem: Environmental > Aquatic > Freshwater > Lake > Sediment | place: USA: Wyoming | collected...
GTCCTCGCCATCAACGGGGCACCAGTATGACCAAGCTGGGACTGATTACGACCCTGAACAGAACTCAAACTCCAAGCGCCTCTACTTGCTGAATTAACGCGGCGAGTTCCGGGTCTCGGGTACGCTCCTGCACAATCATAGCTTTCTTGAGACGCTCAACGAGTTTTCTGACGAAATCCGAGTATCCCTCTGCCTCACGTGGGGTCGCAGACACAACATCGAATGCTGTTCTGAGATCCTCAATGACGATACGGGCTTCCAGTTTGTCGATCTTTGTGACTTGGACACTGATGGGTTGCATGTTCACGATCTGAATAGATGCGGGTCGGTTCCGCTCCGTCCAGTCCTGCATAGCCTCAGCCATAGCATCCTCATAACGTCGAAAACCTCGGAGTTTTGCGACAAGTTGGAAGTTGTCTCTCACAATTCTAGGCACGCGGTAGGATATCATGATACGTGCTGTGGGGCCTTCCTTCCTTCCTTCCTTCCTTTCCCTTTCAAGAAATCTTTCTTTCTTTCTTTCTGGGCTTTCTGCGGTTTGGTCGAATGGCTCTAGGACGGTCATCTTAGGCACCGGTCCTTCCAGTGGAAGTCATGGTGTTATCTCCTTGCATTGGGGGCATTTCGAGCCGCCTTGGGTGAGGATTTGGTGTGTGGTATGGCTGCATTCTCGACAATGACGTAGAACAGAAGTCATCATGGATTCGCCTCGAAGAAGGCCCTGACAAAACCGGGAGGAGTAATCGAACGGAGTCGCGATCGGTCTGGACTAGGCGGCATGTTATGAATTGGATTCTTCCCAGATGGTTCAATGGGATTGCTAGCAGGATGATTGAATTTTCCCCACAGACATGTCTTCTTCGTATAAGCGTCACCGTAATCGCATGGATCGAAAATGAGATCGGGTTCACCCAGGTAATGAGTCAGCAAGCCGACCGGATTCTCTAAGCACCACCATTCCGGTTTGGCAATGAAGATAATCCTCAGGCAAGCATCCACTATTGATAGGGCATCATGTAGCCGCCAATGATTCTTTGTATCCCACCAACGAGCGCCACTTACAGCAAACTCAGTACATGGAGGAGCTGCTAAGACTCCGCGAATGGGTATTTGAGAGTCAACCCCAAGTGCCCTAACAGTGGCAGGACTGGGAATGTAGTCGCGCACATCTCGTCCTAGGCCAAGGTCCCCCGGTCCAATATCCACCCTATCCACAACATAACCGGCATCCCTGTAGGGTTGGGACCAGGCCCCACTTCCCGAACACAAGTCAAGAATCAATCGTGTCATGGTTCATCTCAGCCTCCACGCCCCCAACCTTTCCACTGGCGTGTGCAGGGGCAAAGTTGATTGTGCTGTTTCTTGCTCCAGAAGGCGTAGCCGAACTTTGGGCAGTGATAGATTGAAGTGTCCGTTACCAATTCAAGCAGCCTCCAGTTTGTCGAGCCAATGGTGGACCCAACGCCAACTAGACGCTTCATGGGCTTTGATGAGACAGTAGTATCGATATTCCCAAATATCGCCCCACAACTCAAGCAGCCTCCTTTCGTTTCGCTAGTTTCTTGCGACAGGCCGCACAGTTGCTTGGCGAATCATTCTTGCCCTGCTCGAAAGCGGCAGGATCATTCTCGAACGTCATCCATCCCCCACAGAGAGAACGACCATCAACGAAATAGTGCCATTTGGGCGCGTTTGAAAGCCAGTACCAACCCTCACACTTCCCGCTCATCTCAAGCAGCCTCCGTCATCGGCGTGGCCTCCGTGGAACATAACACACATGCTCGTTGTAGTGCTTCTTGCAGAAAACTTGGGCGCACTCAAGGCATCGGAACTGGGCGACGAGTTCAAGAAGCGGCTTGTGGCAGCGAGCACAGACGGGTTCCCTGAAGGTCATGTTTCCTCCCCCCATCGACACCCCGTGGGGTCACATGATGCTCGGCCCTGAGCGGTGATGACGCCATTCTCCCGCATTTCCGGCATGTGTATTGATGTAGGCCGGTCATTTCTTCATCGCCTTGGCCTCTTTGTCGATTCTAGCTAGCTCTTTCAGAAATGCCTCTTGACCGTACTCTCGAACGGCGGCCACCAGGTCGAACACATCTAGGATTGCGACGGGGGTCCTGAACTTGCCTGACTGAAACATTACGACTAGAGGGTACGCGACATTCCCGCGAATTTTAGAGAATAACCAGTCGCTCATTTCGTGTTGTCCTCCAAGATCCTAGCGAGGATGTAGACCGTTTGTCTTTTGCCAGTCCGTGTCCAAACCCGCGGTTTCTTCGTGTCAATTAGGTGTCCCATCTGTTCAAGTTCGGTGCATCGGGGCCGCACCTTGTAGATGTCCCAGTTGAGCAGTTCGGCGATGTCAGCGGGGCTGGCGGCGCCAAGTTTCCTTACCGCCTCAAGGACCGCATCCTGCTTCTCCGCTAGGCGACGCTTAGTTTGCTCCCAGGAATCAAGTTGAGTCTGCTTGTACCCGCAGGGGACAAGATGCCCGAACGGGGGCGTATGGTGAAACTCAACAGACATGCTTTGTGCCATCGTTAGGGCCTCCAGCGTTGAGGAGGACGGATCTGCCATCGACGTTTCCCCATCTAACCGGGGCACCGCATCCCCTTTTGACGGTGCCGTCTTTGCGGATCCAATCCTTACAGACAAGGCCAGTTTTGGGTGCCTCGCTTGGTGGTGCTCGTCGTTCTATCGCAAGCCGCGTGGTGAGGTTCTGAATCTCTGCGGTGAGTTTGTCGAGGGATGTGGCGAGTTTGTTCATGACGGCGACCGCTTCAGCGATTCGGTTATGAATCTCAGCGGCTTGCTTCAGGAACAGATCTAACCGTTCCGGATTGGTTAAATCAATCTTCTTACTCATCTAGGCGGCCTCCTTCTTGGTGGGATGCGAGAGCGGTGCGAGTTGCTTGTTCAGGATCGCTTGAGCTTGCTCTCGCGTGATTTTGCGGAGAACCTTCAACTTGCGAACGCGGAACTTCCCGTCAGTTGCGAGCGGTACGGCGATGATGTCTCCGGCTTTGAACTCAATCTCAAGGAAGTCTATATTGCTCTTGGTGACGCTGTCTGCGAGGCACCAATCAAGCGTGGCTACGTTGAGGCCTTTGTCGCAGAGGATCCTTTCATCATCAGAGTATTCCTTGACGGAGTAGGTCTTGCCGACCGCGTAAGGCGCGCGTTGGTAGGGACTGGCACCATTCTCAAGATACTTCCATGCGCGGAACTTCGCGTCGCTTGGTTGAAGTTTGAGAAGATACAATCCGGGAAGCGGTGAACCAGTGACATCTAGGAGGTTTGCTCTTGAGAGGTTTGCTCCTGAGAGGTATGCTCCTGAGAGGTCTGCTTCTGAGAGGTCTGCTTCTGAGAGGTATGCTTCTGAGAGGTATGCTCCTGAGAGGTCTGCTTCTGAGAGGTTTGCTTCTGAGAGGTTTGCTCTTGAGAGGTTTGCTCCTGAGAGGTTTGCTCTTGAGAGGTTTGCTCTTGAGAGGTTTGCTCCTGAGAGGTATGCTCCTGAGAGGTCTGCTCTTGAGAGGTTTGCTTCTGAGAGGTTTGCTCTTGAGAGGTTTGCTTCTGAGAGGTTTGCTCTTGAGAGGTTTGCTCCTGAGAGGTTTGCTCCTGAGAGGTTTGCTCTTGAGAGGTATGCTCCTGAGAGGTATGCTCCTGAGAGGTTTGCTCTTTTCCCTCCCGACTCGCCTTTCCACCACAACGCGTGTAGGCGAAGAACCTCTGAGAGTTCAGAGGCATCCATCTAGGTGGCCTCCACTTTCACGTCAGCGTCTTCCCTAGCGACTTTCTCAAGGACGGTGGCGAAGTGTTCCAAGAACCGTATCGTCTTGCGGAGGTACTCGATTGTGGCGATGTACTCCGCTCGACTCAGCTTCTCAGTTTCAGACAAACTAACATCAAAGAACAGTGTACTCTTGGTGTCGCGGTTATAATTCGGCTGGAACGGGTTCGCGCTCATTCTGGCGGCGTGGTTGTGCTTGAATGCTTCGCCAGCTCATCCGCCAGTCGCCTCGCCAGCGTCTCAACCCCTGAACCCTCATGGGCGAGAACCGCATTCAGTCGGTGCAGTTCAATTTCCTGATAAGCGGTCTGGACGACTAAGCCATGCACCCAGACGCGGCAGCACTCAGCTATGAAGTCGGACGCATGCTTGCTCCTGTAGAATGGACCGAACAGGGCTTTGAGATCCTCAACTGGGAACCGGACTGTCAGTCGCTCAGACTCTTTCTCACCTGCGTCCGAGGCCGGCAAGCCTAATCAGGGACCTTGTGTGCCTCACACGAATACAAGTGACCCGTAGCCGTTGAGAACTTGAGGCAGACTCCAGTGAGAGTGTCGATTGCGCTCCAATGCTTACAGGTGTTACAGGGCGGTTGTGGCTTTCTCATTCCTCATTCGACCTCACGGAGTCCATGCTTGCCGTTGGCGTTGTGGAAATGCTGGAACTTGACGCCGCATTCAGGACAGGTCCAGTGAGTAATCTCATCGACGATGAATGCTGGCTTCGCTTCCGATGTGGGTTCCTTGCTGGCAGGCAACTCAGCGATGACCTTACGCCAAGCCTTCAACTCATAGTCACGATTCGGATACTTCTTGTAGAACTGAACACAGCGCACGAGCTCGTCATTTCGGATAGCCGTCAGCTTCTCCAATTCTCTGAATGTGGCCGGTTCTTGCTGTACGCGTACAGCAGAAATCTCACGCCCAACCTCCCACTTGAAGTCCAGTAGGCCCTGGGCGAATGCCTCTTTGCATTTGCTTTTGAGCTCAAGAATCCGCTCCGCCAACTGCTCAAGCGTTGAAGATGGCTCAGTTAATTGGTCAATCGTGGTCATGCTGGATGGGAGAGGCAGAAGAGTCGGGTCAACCTCAGTCTCGGTGGATACGATTTTACCTACTTTTATATCTACAGATTTACCTACTTCTGTATGTACGACTTGCTGTACTTCGGTAGATACGGCCTGCTTCGGTGCGTCGCTGATGCTGATGAGCTGTTGAACGATGAGTTGATCGTGGGGTCCTGGCCGAGCCGTGCAGAGTAGCCGCTTCCCAACCTCCGGGCGCGGCTTATGGATAAACTGAGTCATCAACCATGTTAGGGTCTTGCCGGGCGTCGTGTCGAGTTGAATCCTTACATGGGCGCTTGTCGCCTCGACATTGGTTATGGTGCCGCTGTACTCCTCAATCATCTAGGTTTCCTCTCCGCAAGAGGCGCAGTCAATCTTAGGTCTGCCTTCGTGTTGCTCGTAGGTCATGACATTGTGGAGATCCCAATTCTCTAGGGCTTCAAGCATGTTGCTCCAAGTGGAGGCATCCTGAACCTTATAGAGCGCCTCACGTTCTGATGATGCTTCAACATCAGCGACAATCTCAATTAGCAGTTTGAATCGGGGCATCTCACCTCAACTCCTCTTCGCGTGGTGGCATGGGTACACATGCCCCGGCTTCCCGCACTCAGGACCAATCGCGCCTTCGCTGGAGACTTTGATCTTGCGCAGGTCCGTCAATCGGAGACCACAGCATGAACAGTGGAGGTTAAGGGGATCAAGACCCTGCATTCGCAAAGTATCCGCGTTCTTCTGAGCTAGTAACTCGCCGTGTGATGGAACTCGTAAGTCTCTGCCTGAGAACTTGTCATGATAAAGACGTCCTGCCATGGCCGAGCCTACCTCCAAGTCTCCCCATGAACTATCAGGATGATGTTGGACTGATCGACATCGTATCGGCGTGCCAACGCGTAGCTGCCAAACTCATGTGAACGCGGCTGGTATTGGTCACGAATTTCCTGAACCTGCTGTTGAGTGAGTTTAGCCGACCCGTTGCGTTCTCCTCGTGCTTGTCTTCCCTTAGCCACCGAATCTTTCACATTGTCCGCTTGCGTGCCTAGGAAGAGGTGTTCCGGGTTGACGCACCCTGGATTATCGCAATGGTGTAGGATGTGCTTTCCTTCTGGAATTGGACCGACAAAGAGTTCGTAGGCGACACGGTGAGCACCAAGCGTTCTTGACGGCCTCACTCCCGTTGGCTCCTCTATTCTCGCATAGCCACAACTTTTGGTGCCTGCCCACTCCCAGCAGGTGCTTGTCTTCCGCACCTTCTCTAGGAAGCGTTCACGTAACGGTCTTCTCATTCGGCTCATTTGGGTCACGCCTCCGTAACACGGTATTCTTCTCCGGTTTCTGTGGAGAGTTTCCCAGCCGCTTCCTCAGCGCTCTCACGCAGATCAAACGCGTACCCGAGAACGAGATAGTCTCGTCCGTCTCGGGAGATCTTTATTCGATAACGCCTAGACGCCAACACAATCGCCTAATCTACTCATATGCGCAACCCACTAATAAATGTACTCATGTGAGTAAATGCTTATATCTTCCGTATACGATACAAGGCGGTGAGAACCATGGTCAGATTGAATGTTGAACTTGAGGAAGACTTGTTTGAGCGCCTCAAAGCCGCCATCAATAAACGGTATGGTGGCATCAGGAAGGGCAACCTCAAGACCGCAATTATCGACGCCATAGAACTCTGGCTCAAACAGAAGGTCATCGAGAAGGCCGGAAAGGATGGCTGAGAGATCAATCCTAGAGTTGGGTGTGGGAAGGGAGAGAGTGAAGGAAACATGAGCACATCAATCTGTGATCCATGCTGGCGGAGAAGCACATCAGGCTACCTGCCTTGGGTCGGATTCAGTTGCGACGGCTGCCCAAAATCCTCGAACAAATCATCATCTAAGAATCAAGGGGAAGCAAAGATCATCGACTGAGAGGAAGGTGGAAACATGAGGTGTGAGTATTGTGGTCGAAGCACGTGTCGAGGCCCATTCAAGTACAAATGTTCAGAAGACAAAGAGGGGTTCTGCTGCAAGAAGTTCCACGATGAGGCGTGTATTCACTGAGGATGGAAACATGAGCCTCAAAGAGTTCTTGCGAAAAAGACTGATGCTTGGCAGTCAATATCCAAGCGTCGAAGAAGAAGCAGAGAATTACATCAACGAACTCAAAGATGAACTCCAACGCATCTACTTGATACCCGATTCAGATCGAGATACATGGAGCGCGGATGCTCGGAAGTTATGGTTTGACGGGTTCAACCGTGCAAGAGAAACAATGCTCAAGTTTCTGAGAGGGAAGGAAACATGAGCGATTATGATACAAGGCCGCGGTTATCACCAGAACTTCTTCTTTACTGGCAACGTATCACCTATCGTCCGATGAACGGCTCAACAGCGGGAACGGAAACATGAGGCGAGTTTGTGGGTGGTGCCGTCAAGAGAAACAGATATTCAAGATCGTGCCTTCATGTTGGCTCCAATATGGCTCAAATCCCTTCCTCTGCCGCGAGTGCGCCGATTACACACACCAAATACTCACGCAACTGTCACGGATGGTACACTGACCATGATGGAATTGAATCCACCGACCACACGATGCGACTTCTGCGGCAAATCCACAATCGCGTACACCGAGAGAAATGGGAGGAAGATGTGCCTTCAATGCGAAGCCAACACGCACCGATGAGAATGAGGTTGAGGAGTGAAGGGACGGAAACATGAGTAAGAGTAAGTGTCCGCATTGTATCCTCAGGCGGATTGAGAAGCGTACCCGCATTGAGTTCTCAACGGATTTCAAGGCCGGATTCATGTTAGGCGTGGTCCTCTACCCAGACCTTACCAAGACACCATCTAAGAATCCTATGTTAGGCAGAAGCGGTTCAATGAGTAATAAACCGCGTTTACGCTTGGAAAACATGAAGATAAGGAGAAAGATAGGGCAAAAAGGTTAGCCGAAATTCGTGGGTGAAACGCTAAATATGGCGAGGCAGATTCGGAAAACCTATAGGCAAGGCAAGCACGAGATTGGGGAGGTGAGAGAGTGAGCAAATATAGTCCTGAACTCGGTCAAGTCGCTTTCGGTAATACTTGGGCCCCAATCGAGGCAGATTGGGCAACTGATGGGTTACGATTGCTTTCTGAGGCTTTATGCGAAACCCTCGGAGAGGATGCCGACCTTTCCAATTCCGGAACGGACTATGAGAACGAATCGTTTGCCATGCGTAAATATTGGTGGGGTAAAGAGGACACCCCAGAAGCGCAACTAGCGAATTTCGAGCATAAACCTACCGGCCTAAAGATTCATTGGTACAAGTATCTTGGTAGGGGAATGTCAGCCAACACACAGAGACCGAAAGACTGGCCCAAACTCATCGCAAGTCTAATCCTTACCTTGAAAGAAAAAGGTGCCCCGTGATGTCTTGGGTTGATGAGTACCTCGTCAGCGCCGAGAGGCGGTCTCTCTCGCCCCGTAGTATCGAGTGTTACAAGCGCGTCCTACATTCACTCGTCAATGATTGGCATTTAGACCTCTCTAGTTGTCAAGAGAGCGATCTCTTACGCGTCTACGATGGTATGCGAGCCAAATACAGCCCATTCACGGTTCGCTTGAACTTGACGATTATGAAGATGGTGTTGAAGCATCTAGGCCGCAAAGAACTCGTTGAAAGCATCGAGTACCCGCGCCTCCCCGACCGAACGGAGAAGGTTATGGCGCAAGTCCTCAAACCTGAAGAAGTTGAGCAACTAATCCGTAAAGCCCCCAGCCTACAGGACAGGCTCATTATTGAGTTACTAAGCGAAGTAGGCGGCAGACTCGGAGAACTCCACAAACTCCGTATCAAAGATATTCAATTCGAGACTGTGAACGGTAAAGAGACCGCTATCCTAGTCCTCACAGGCAAGTCCGGCACACGCCGCAGACGCATCTACCAGGCCGTACCTGATCTTCGCGCCCAAATCAACAATAACCCGGGCCACGATAACCCTGACGCATCCCTACTCCTACTAGTGAATGGTAAGCCGATGACTGATGACAGCTTCTATCAGCGCGTCCGAACGATGGGTAAGGAGATCCTGCACCGTAACATTCACCCGCACCAGTTCCGCCATACAGCTGCCACTAAGGACAGCCGCTTCTACACGGATCGGGAGATGATGCAAATCTATGGTTGGAAAAGTCCAATAATGGTCGGAGTCTACAGCCACCTCAGTAGCCGTGATGTGGATGATAAGGACTTGATACTGCACGGCCTTAAGAGTAAAGAGGAAATCCTGAAGCCAATCATGGAAATCCGAATCTGCCCCAAATGCAAAAGTGAAAACGCCCCGATCGCCCTCTACTGCCACAAATGCGGCATCGTCCTATCAAGCAATGTAGAGATCAACCTTGAAGTCGCATTGAAAGTTTTAGCCAACGAATCACTTGTCCGGGAAGCGATTGATGCCGCAAGAGAACGCGAGGCCGGAGGGGACAACATGAAATGACCTATAAACTAGCAGATAGGCATAGGAGGTGAATGAGAGAGATGAAACCTTCAGGAATAATTGTTGCTGTACTACTGATTCTCACAATCGTGGCTGTACCGTTCGCGTGGACGCAGCCGCCCCCGTTACCGGACAGTTGGAGTTGGCTCGCATATATGCCGCCTGCGAAAGATCAGGGAAACACTCCTACCTGCATCGCTTACGCGGTTGCGACTGTAGTGGAGGCACAGTACCGGATTAGCCTTAGTCAGACGATTGCGACCGATGAGATGGCCTTGTACGCGGCGGCACCACCATCAACCGTTTACCCGATGGATGGCACCGTGAACATTCCGATCGCCCTCAACTATGCATTCACCATTGGCCTACCATCCGAAGCGAAGACCAGCACCACAACCTGCGTCGAAACACGTTACGGAACGAGATGCACAACCACCACAAACCCCACCGCATACTACAAGATCACGGCTTGGGGATACATCCCAACTGGAGACTTGAACGCGATCAAGACCCGCCTACTCTTAGGGCCACTTGTCACATGGTATGAAGCGGGGGCGGGAGTAACCCACGCCGTAGCCATAATCGGATATGACTCGAACGGTTGGCTGATTCAAGACAGCGTAAGCCCATACTTCACAACGCTGACCTACGGGCAGGAACTTGGCGTATTCTGGGTTGAGGTTGGTGGACCGATCTCTACAACTTCGATGACCACATCAACTACGACCACCGTAACGACAACATCAACCACGACAACAAGCACAGCCACAACGACAACCACCACGATCCAATGTGGACGATGGTGCCCCTAGAACGGAGCCACCACTAGACAAGAAAACTAACCAAAAAGAGTGAACCTCAATCTATTTCGGTATGATGATTCTTGAACCGCCGGATCGGGGAGGATTACCACCGCCACCATGAAAGACATCACTAGCCGCACCGCCTCCCTTGCTGCCAGCCCCTCCACCTCCACCACCTTTACCCACTGCCTCTCCGGCTCGGTCGCGGCTGTTGCTGGTTTGAATTTGACTCTTCATGTTACTAACCGACCCTCCCATTGTCGTGGATGTGGTTGAGGTGCCTTGGAAATCTGCGACATTCAATGCTGAAAGCTGCTGCTGTAATACACGTGTCCATAGTTCGGTCATAGTGTGGTTCCCAACTCCAGTATCGTCGTTGCATGGCGGTCGTAGCCGCGGTGCGTCACATTGATGACTTCGAGGATGCGGTCGTCTACGCGGCTCACGTATCGGAGAGTGTAGTTCGGCTCAATGAACAAGTTGAGTGGAATGGTGAGGCTGACGGCTTTCATTGTGCCTTGGGTGCGGTAGAGCCACTTGTCACCCCAATCATCCGCCTGCGCCGCCGCCGTCAAGAAAGGCGCGTAAGCATACGTGTACGTGAGTCCGTAGAGGTAGGGCGTGTCTGTTCGAGTTATTTCAGCGGCGCTTGTTGGAGGCGTGAAGTCCGTCGTGTACCGTGCCCATCCTTTCGTGATTCTGAGGTCATCCATCCACCCGTGTAGGTAGCTTGCGGCGTTCTGTCGGCCAATCGCTAGGTCGGCGTTTAGGTCGGTGACGTCATTCGCGGCGAATGCCGTAGTCTCTGTTAGGGCTTGTGAGACACCATCAATGTAGACGACCCCGACGATTCCATTCCTGACGAATGCGAGATGATACCAAGTGCCAACTGTGGGGGTCCAATTGTTCGTCATCAAGTAACTGGCTTTCACGCCTGCGGCGGTTCGGAAATAGATGCCGAGCTTATTATTCCCAGCCAACGTATCCTTCCATATCTTCCAGTAATTGTTCGCGTCCACATACTGTCCTGCGAATACGGCGGCATTCGTGAGGTTGTGGAATTTTACCCAGAAGTCGATGCAGAAGTTGCCTGTGCCAAAGTACCAGTCAACCGAGTCGGGGGATGTGATGTAACTGCCTACCCCGTCACATGAGAGTGCTTGACTGAACTTGTTCCCTGCGGACCCGAACTTGCCCTGTGCGAAATCATGCTGTGCATGGTTTACGGCAGTTACGGCCTTCGGCGTGGTTTCAGTATCGTAGAAGGTTGCACTTGCGTCTGGTCCTCGGAACTGCAGGAGTAATATTGTGTTAGCATCAGCCGTGTATGCGGATGTGGATGGCGTGAAATAATTTGTGCCGGCAACACCTCCAGTCCACCGCGCCGTGTTACTTACACGATACTCAGCAAACCAACCATTGAGGTTCTGTATCGCGATAATCGCTCCGACTGATAGAACTGCCGCGATGTTAGGCCACGCATCCGCGTCCACATTTGTGTCACCTACCTGCGTACCATCTTGGAAGAAATAGAAGTTGTTTCCGCTCCGAACGAAGGCGATATGATACCAAGTGTTCGTGAGAAGGGTAATCGTGCGCTTCGTGTCTGCATATGCGAATTTGGTTACACCGCCAGTAACTCCCGCAAAATAGATAGAGTACACTCCAGCATTGTTGATGCAACCAAACTTCACGTAATTGTTAACGTCCACCCATTGACTGTAGAAACACATCTCATTTCCAGCGGTGGGTAACGCATTGAATCGTACCCAGAAGTCAACTGTGAAGTTTCCTGCATTGAAGAACCAGTCTGCCGAATCCAAGAGTGTGAGGTAATCGTCTGTGCCGTCAAAGAGGCCGCTTGAGAGGGCGAAGTTGTCGGTTCGCGCATTCCCGAAAACGCTGAGACTATGAGCCACATCGTCGGTGAAGACTTGCGCGTTATGGGTGCCATCCATATCCATAAGCAGCTTCGTGTAAGGGTCACTGTATGAGGCGGCAGCGGTGCGGATCTCACTTGCACCTGCAGCTCCATATTCGACTTCAACTTGGTTCTGGAGGAATTTTGTACTGTGGAGGATTTCGGAGGAGTACACTTCATCCTCCGCAATCACGATCGGTGATGGGGAGTAGGATTTCTCGCGGAAATGCAGGTTCTCTTTTCCACCCTCAAACGCGTGCTGGCCGTGACAGATGAAATATGTCCAGGGCATTGTGGAGGTGCCTGACCGTAACATGCACTCATTCGTCACGGAACCGACGGTACGTTTCGAGGCGGTTGTGCTAATCGTCACGCCGGGGTTGCGAATATAGTCACCAAATACAATTTCAGGAACGACAGAGGCTAGGCCCGTGGTGGGATCTTTGAGTATGTTAAAGATGCTCTGCGCCGCGTAGGTGGCGTTTTTGTTCCGGCGAAGCGGGTAGATACCGTAACCCCGTCCATCCAACTGTAGGAGGGAGCCGGGTCTACGACCTGAACGAATGTGATCTCGCGTTTCAATGATGCCTGTGTATTTGCGTTCGACTACGCCTTGCCTCATTAGGATCGTTATGCGTGAATCATATGGTATTTGCCGCATGAGGATGCCTTCAGGGTCAGGTACGACGAGGCGGAACGCGCCCATGCTCCCATTACTGCCGAGACGCACCTCATATTGGAGGATGTCTGTAAGCGCAACTTTTGGTGTGTAGGCTTGAATCATTGGTTCCGCGCAAAGCGGCATATACGGGGCAGCGGGAGCGATTTGTGTCTCAGTCAGTTGCGCCCCCGCTGAGCCAGCAGTGTAGTAGACAGTGATTTGGATACAGTCAACGTATGCGTCGGGGCCAGTGGCATTGGAGCATGTTGCGCTAAGGACAACACCGAAGTCTGCGGCGTTTATGTTGGCGGGAGTCCACGCCATACCCCAAAGAGCCGAGGAACCACCATAATTTACATTGGAGTTGCCGGGCCAAATACCAAACGCTTGTATTGGCCAGAAGGTTGCCGTATCAGCATTATTATCCCCGACCACGGCGCCGCCTTGAACGAGTTTAAGGACACTATCCTTATGCGCATTGCCGGCTAGCTCCTCAGTGCAGCGTCTCACCATGACGGCTATGCCGTTGACTGTTGCATCGGTGGGTATGGCGAATCCATAGTTGGTTAACTTCAAGTAGTGGCTAGTTGCAACACCTACAAACTGGGCGTAAGCCCCATTATCGTTAATGGTCAACGCTTGGGCTGGCGCAGTCCACGCGATAGTTCCAACTGTAGCATCATCCGCCGCGGTTCCGGGACTGTTTGGACCAGAAGAAACCATGAAGAAACACCGTTCCTAAGTGACTGTGATTACCGTCAAACCGTCAGGGCGAGAATCCACACATGCGGACCCAAGAATCCGCAGATCCTCCACGATAAGCCTAGTCTGCTCATCGGTCACATTCCGCAAGTGCAACCGAAGTATATTATCATCCAACGTCGCCACACCAGGGATTCCACGGTTAGCAAGCATCCTAGAGGCAGTATTCGTTTTCGATCCTGAAACTGCTGCGAGGCAAGATTCCAAGTAGGTGATTCGGATCTCCGAGTCGCGGAGTCTCCGCTCAAGTTCAAGGCTACTAGACAACCGCGCTTACACCTTCGGGATTAGTCCCTGATGCTCCGTGATTCGGACGAGGACTTCGCTGGCAATGTTGGCTGCGGTTCGTGATCCGATCTGATCGTAGCGGCCCGCGAATATCCAGACAGGCTCGAAACTGTAGCCTTGACTGATTGTGACATTATCGAATTGCTCACTAATGTAGTCCCAGTAGGCACCTGCATCGTCACCTACATGGTCACAATCCGCTTGCTTCTTCCGAGCGAACCCGGCCAAGATGCTTGCGGCGGCAGGTGCCCCCGTAGTGGTTTGAACCCACATCACATTTGTAACATCAGCATCCCCCGCCGTAGTTTCGGTGCCATATGCGGCGGCGCCTGCGTCACGTTCCGTGCCTGCCCGCGTCATATAGACGAAGGTTGTCGGCGTCAAGTCTAAGTGATAGTCCACTTTGATTCCCGTGACGGTTGTAGTTGTTGGACTCGTCATCTCAGCAGTTGCCTTAACCCACGGGCGGCCACGTTGCATCTCAAGCATCAATGTGCCCTCAATCGAATCTGAGGATTCAGGCGGATACTTGAGCCGGAGAATCTGCCGCTCCCGATTGCCGGACCAGATAGGCCACACTTCAGGCGGCACCGTACTCGCAGTTAACTCACGGAGAGCGGCTCCCCCGGTTTTCTGAATGTAGAATCTTAAGCGTCCGAGGTCAACCCACGCATTATTGTACTGATACCACAATTCGATGTAGCCCTTATTCGTGGCCTCGCCATGGCGAGTTTGAACCTTCACCGCCCCATTATCGAGGACATACTCGTTCGTGTGAGTCGTATCCCGCGCAAGAGTCACGTTTCCCAGTTGCAGGTTCGCGTCGGTGACAGTGTAGGTGATGCTGCTTGGGTCAGGAGCCGCCAGTGTGGAGAGGAAACAGGATACGTCGTAGGTTGCCGCCCCCGATTTGACAACACGGGTGAAATCGACGGTTGCACTTGGCGAAGACGCACCTACAGGAGCACACACTACACGATCCCCTGTTAATGTGAATGTGTCATCCTCATCCACCGGGCCCCATGTGAGGCCGCGGCTGCCAACATCGTCACGCATGATTTCGAGGAATCCGCAGCGGAAACGGTACACGTAACCTTGATTGATATCTGTCGTCATATCAGTGGGTTCAATGCTGATGAGGCGACCATACACGGTTGTTGACCCGAGTACATCACAGTTCATTGAAGGGGGATAGTCACGATTCATCTCATCTTTGAGCGCCCAGAGGTTCGTCTTCCCTGATGCGCCTGTGAGGGTTCCGGTCCACTCCCAGAGGTTAGCACCGTACCCACGCCAATCTGAGAGGATTGACCGATCCTTACCGAGTAGTTTCCCAACTTGTGCGGGATAGATGAAACGTACTCGTATCTGATCAGTCGTCTTATTGCCGGTGAAGGTGAATCCGCCAACAGTCAAACTTGTGTATACCATCGCTTAACCACTCTCCGCGAATCTTCGACTCCAAAACTCCGCAACAGCATCACCCAAACCATCATTCACGAGCTCCAAAACATCATCATCCCCGTAGGTGCCGCCGAGTTGTCCGATTTCCTCTTCAAGAGTCGGCAAGTACGTATATGCGCCGTACCATGTGGCCGTCTGCTCCTTCTCACTAAGTGCACTGTAATCGCCAACCCACGCATGCTCGAACAGGTTCGAGGGAGTCTTCCAAACCGAAGTATCCCACTCATCCCAGACCCAAACTGGAATGTTCATGGTTTGACCCCAACCACGAGGACGGGCACCCTCAAGCGTCACATCCTGCCACTCAACATGTCCAATCCGCCCAAACATCCGATAGGTTTGCTCCATGCCAAACTCATACTCAAGACTAATCGGCGTAGCCCCCATCGCTAACCGAGTGACGATGTACTTCACCCAATCATTATACGCGACACCGGGCATACTGAGTTGCGCCGTAATCTGCGCATATGTCGTGTAACCAGCCGCCCGCAACGACCCCGCTAGCCCCGCCATCTGCTGAATGGTTGGCGAACCAAATGTACGCGGCGCATGACCGCCGCCGCCCAATGGATTATGAATCATTGCCCAAGCTTGCTCATAACTGAGACCTTGACTCACAAGCTCCGCAATCGCTTCCCTCGGATTCGCAAACGTCTCACCCCAACCGCGCAGAGCTGTGAAGTAATCCCGAATATTCTGATGAGCCCAATCAGGTGCTGCATATTGATAGGCTACCTCAACGGATCTGTCGTCCTTTATCCTATACCATGTACCCCGGAACTTGTCAAGGTAGTAATTGTCGCCTGGTTTCGTCTTCGCCCAGTCAATGTATGCGGTAGCACTACCCCACTGGCTGCCTGTTAGATAGTTGTAGCCAGCCCACATGTTGCCAGCAGTCACGCTAGGCCATTCGGGAACGACGCCGCCCCATCCCAAATACTCACGCCGTTCTCTCGCGGTTCCACCCACGGTTCCATAGTAGTTGACTGCTTGTTGCCTCATCATCTCCTGCTGAATCGTGGGAGCGGGAATTGTTGGACGTTCGTATTGAGGCGCGTAGCCACCCCAAGTACGCTGCCACCAAGAAACACCCTCACCGACAAGGTTTTCAGTTTGTCGAAGAATCACATTGAGACCTGACATCTGATAGTATTCCCAAGGAGTGATACCAATCGTCGGGCGCTCATACTGTGGAGAGTAAGCAGGATAAGTCAAGCCAAGTCCCGGTCCCTGCATTCGTGGATTCAACCAGATTTCCCCACCTGCACCTTGCGGAGCGTTGTATCTCAAGGAGGGCGACATAGGAACAAGGGGATTGAGCGTTTGATATGCCACTCGCGTCGCTGCACTACGGGGATCCTCTATAGCAGCATACATTTGCTCGGTAGCCACCATAATCCCAATCGGTCCAAGAAGACCGAGAGTGGGAGCCAGACCCCCCAAGGCCGACACGATCCTACTGCCCAGCATCGGCGCTAACTGTTCCGCAAGCCAAGGTGCCGCACGTGCTGCCGCGCTACCCCACGACATGGCCATCGCCGTCGATACACCGAGTCGTATCGGCGTCTCCGCCCACTGAGGAGCAGGCGCACCCATAGCAGCCATGATTTCAGGTGTCTGCCAACCCACGAACCCTCCAGCAAACCATCCAGTAGCACCAAGACCCAGCCGGAGACCTGTCTCCAAGCCACGGTAACCCGTGACCAACCGTTGAGTGACACGACTCACTTCTGTAGGTTGACCTAGAAATGTGTCGAGACCGAGTTGCTGAACGTCTTGGCGAAGGTAGTTCCATCCGATGCCTCTTGCTTGGGCAACCTGTGCCGCAATCACATCAACGGTAGGTGATAGTTGTGTTAGGCCCATCCTGCCTAGAACCGCAGCCTCCTCCAGCGTCATGGTTGGAACGCGCCCGAGCAAGCCGAATCCCTGCCGAAGTCCCCATGCAAGGCCGGCACCGGTAGATGCAACACCCATGCCGACCTGGAGACCAACATTCCATTCCTCGCCAGGATAGACTAGCGACTGACCAATCATAGCCCGGTTAACGGCTGTCGCCGCCACGGGTGCAAGAAGACCAGCCCCGAACTGCAAGAGAGAGACCGGTCCCGCCTGCCGAAATGTCCGACCCACGCCTCCGCCAGTGAGCGCCCAAGCTGCAACCTGTAAGAAACTCCACTCAATACCTCCATGATACAGAGCACTGATGGCACCTGGGTACTGGTAGGGCCAGAACATTGCTTGGGTCTGCACCTTAGACAGAAGACCGGGGTCCGCGGTGAGTGCGGCAGCAACGTGAGGTGTCATGGCAGCGCCAGCCGCCACTTGTGTCCCGAACTGCCAGAAGGGAAAACCCAGTCCACGTATGCCCCACATCCCCGGACTGAAGTAGCTTGCCAGTTTCAGGGAAGACCATGCTTCATAGGCGGGTGTAGCTGCCTGCTGGAACCCCCAGTAACTTGCACGAGCCTGATAGAGTTCCGCCATCCCGACATTGTAGGGAGTCGGTCGTCGAGTCTCATACCCGAAAGCTGTGCTCAAAGCCTCCGTTTGACGAGTAGAGTACATCCACTCGCCATAGTCACCAAACCATCCAGCACGCATACCTCGTTGAAGGGCACTCATCACGTAGGACGGGCCGAGACCGATAGGTGAAAGAAATCCCATGTAGCCAAGCATCGAAGGGACCACGGTCCAAGGCGGAGCACCGTAGCCAGTCAAGGACTCAGGCGCCCAAGATTGAGGGACAAGCCCCAACGAGACGAATGTCTGTTGCATACTTGACGGTAGGTCTGTAAACCATTCAGGTGGTTCTCCACCAGAGTCATCCGTCGCAGACATCTTAGACTGTCACCTTTTTATTGAATATACTACCTATCATCCTTTGACCTGCATTGGGCAAGTTAACGAGAGATGAGTTCAAGGAAGTTATCAAACAGATACGAAAAATAGATGAGGCCAGAGAGAAGAGAAACATTGAAGAGAACTGGCGAGCCGACCGAAAGTTGACGCTCGCATGTCTCGGACTGATGGCCACAATGCTCCTCGTCGCCGCGATAGCCCACTACGCAGTCATCGGGCTCTTCGCAATATTTCCACTTGTGATTGTAATCAATGGCTGGCAGTCATGGCATAGGGTGATGCTGGGGATATGTGAGAATGAACGCAGACGAGTTGAACTTCGTCGTCTCGCTGACCGCGCCTAGCTTTCGCTAGGGTTGGTTGCTGCTTCGAGAAGGTCAAGGGTTGTCACTTCTTTTTTATCCATGATTCTAGTAGTGCGTCTAGGGTAGGCTTCGGTAGATCAGATATGTTGATGGTGAAGACTGGCATCTGTAGTGTCTGGTTGAGACTGTTGGCGGCTTGGGTTAGGTTGTAGATTTCCGTAAATCCTTTGTCAGTTCCGCGATATCTTTTGGGGCGTGTATTTGATGGAACTCCAGAAGTAGACGACTAAAAATGGGGAAGTCTAAGTCACTGATTTCTTTGAGGGGGATTCCAGTAGACTCAGCCAGTAGTTTACGGTTTGATTCCTGCTGAGTGCTGGATGCGTCTATGATGTTGCCGTACTCGATCGCAGACAGTATCCTGAAGACATATTCTTTGTCTGCAACTGTTTTCTTTATCGGTTCCGTCATTGTGTCTCTCACCACCTAGCCTGCTAGTGAGATGTTTCGTGCTGTTCCGACTAGGCCGACGGTTGCGGGTGCCATTGGGTTGAAGGGTAATTGTCGTATGCCGTAGAAGTATAGTCCAGTTAAGGTTAAGGTGCGGCCTGTCGCAAGCGTTACGACACCTGTACCGACCGTATTCAATGCGGATATGTAGGTTGAGAGGTTCTCCTCGTATGGTGACACCATGAAGCTGATGGTTCGTGCTGTTGGTATGAATTTGGAGATGTTCTGTTCGCCCGCTAAAGCGATTGGGAACTGGTTATTGCTAACCTGTAAACCAAGGCTCGCAATGTACCATGGGGCTGCATTGAAGGTGAACAAGGAGCCGCTGCCAACCGTGTGTGGATTCAACACGGGATCTAATGCTGCACCTGGCCACTCAGTGAAGTAGATACCTGTCGCTTGCGCTGCACCCGTGATTGTCGGGGGCTTATGGACAATGGTTTCGGTGACTTGCCATGAAGCTGCGCCTGGACCTATCGTGATGGTGTCGGTGCGTGCTCCGCTTGCTTCCCAGAATTTAGTTTGCGCGTCGGTTTGACTGTAGATGCGGCCAATGTAGGTTTGTGACCAGTAGGCTCCGCTTATGGAGGCGCTGCCTAAGTTGATGCCATGCTTCAAGTGTTGTATGCCGCTTGCGGTCAAATCGAACGTGAATTGGGACATATCCATGCGTTGTCCCGTGACGAAGTCAGCAATGTCCCGGCTACCAAGTGCCTGTACAGGGTATGGTGAGTAACCAGCCTGCCATGATGCGCGAAGTTCAGGAGCCACAAATTGGTATGCGCCTGTTGGTTTAACGCCTTCCATATATTCGGTGAACCATTGGATTCCGCTTACGTCTACGCCGAAGATTGGATTCACCATTTCTGTTTCACCTCCCCACTCTTAGTAGCCTCACTCTTAGTAGTGAGTCCTAGCATTCTTGCGTGTTTGGAGCGTTCCTTCGGATTCCGATATCCCGGACACGCTACCTTGCACTCATTCTTCTCGTTGATTTCTGCACTGCAGAACGGACATGTTTCTACCATTTCTAATCTCTCCAAAAACATTCAACTACAACTTCATTACCACGGAACGGGGCTTGAACACTTCCGCGCCGTTGACCTGAACGGCCAAAGGTGATTCGTTCTACTCCGCTGGCGGTTGTTCGGTTCTCTCGGATGATTCGGCGAACCTCCTCACCCATCTCCCACATTTGGTCACTGCAACCGCTCACGGTTGCTGGCACAAAAGGAGCCACATACACCTCAAGGAGTCTATATGAGAGCACCCCTTTCGGCAATCCCTCATCGTAGGTGGGGTGTCGACCTTTCTGAAAGAGTAGCGTCGGCTTATTGGCGGTAGTTGTATCTTTCTGATCCACTATCCAATCCAGCTTGTTTCGCGCTAAGTCGCCGGTGAGACCCCAATTCGCATAGATGAGATCATGAACGCTGCGACTGATGTTTGGTTTCAACCTCTAAGAACTCCGAATCCTCGATCAATATCACGGTCCGCTTGATCTTCCTCCATGAAATCCATAATGTTCAGGATGTACCATGGATTCACGGTGCGCCTGTAACCAAGCATTGAGTGGTGCCTCTCGCAGAGGGTGCGAAGATTGTCGATGCTGTTATCATGTGACATGCTCCAAGGCACGACGTGGTCGACGTGCAAGCCCTTACCATGACGGTCTGTACCAGGATAACCATCAAGTATGCATCGGTAGCCATCGATCTGTTTGCGGCGTTCCCGTAACACATTCCATTCAGCCTGAGTGAGGCCGTGAATCGCTGGCAAAAGAACCCAACTCAGGGGCTGGAAAAAAGTGGCGCCGGTACACCGTAGTCGTAGTCGGATAGTGTGTCGCGGATGTAGCTTTCCCATTTCGCTACGACGCCGAGGAGACTGATTCGGTCTTCTCCCTGCGCTTTCGCCGCAGGTAATCCGCCTGCGATGTCGCATAGGACCATGTACTTGCAGAGTTGAACGATGACCCTATCGCCTGAACTCTGGGCTCCAATCTTATTGTCGATGTTTGAGCTATGCTTCTGTATCTTATCGAGAATATCCATGACTGGGTAATCCTCAAGACGAAGCAGGGTGTAAGCATTAGAGTCTCCGAGGACGTCCTCGACTGTGCAATATTCAGTTATAGTTGGCACCATACCACGCGGCACAACATGTATCTGCCAACCAGCAACCGTAACTACCTGAACGCCAGAAGTGAGGATGAGGTATGCGGGGAATCTGCCGCTCGTATCCGTATCGGTACCCGTAACCGGGTAACTGACCGTGCCTTCACTTCCACTGATGACCGTGATTGCTCCACTTACCATGTAGGTGGTTCCAGTAGGACTCGAATAGGCGACTACGCGGCCACCCCACCCAGCCAGATCCTTCACTGACTCGTCTGGTTGCTGAACGGCGATGCGGATGAAGTCTCCACTATCGCCCAGATTCAACTCTACCTTCTCGTAGTCGCGTGGAATCTTCAGCGTAATGTTATCATACATCTTCCAAGACCTCTTTCATCAAAACAGAACTTTAGACAAGCTATTCGCCAAGTAATCCAAATCATCGTGAACAAGAATTGCGGGTGAACATGAAACTAGGAAACCGTTTTGGCTTGCCTCCCCCATTGGAAACCGTAACTCCTTCATATTATAGACTGGCAGATGTGGCAGGATGGGCAATGTGGGCCTCGTCTCAATCCCATACTCGGTTTGCAGACGCATACTCGCATCACGCATGTCTACTCGACCATCCAAGTTAGCTATCCAGAAACTCCAAGGTATCACGCCGGGTTCAGGAATGAATGAGTCATATCGCGGGTCGCCTTCAACGACCTCGCGGAGGCGTTCACTAATCTTCTGTCGAGCATCCAAGAATCGCGGTAACTTCTTGAATTGTGCGAGTCCTATGGCGGCTTGAATATCCGTCATCTTACTATTGCGCCCGAATTGGTGGTAGTACCATTCCTCATGGTAGGTGCTTTTCTTGCGACCATGATTCACGTATTGGCGACAATACTCGGCGATGGTTGGGTCATCCGTGACTACCATGCCGCCTTCCCCAGTTGTGATGGTCTTATTCACGTAGAAGCTGAGGCTTGCCATAACACCGAATGTGCCGAGTTTCTCATTACCATAGGTTGAACCTAACGCGACGCAAGCATCCTCCAAAAGGGGAAGATGCCACTCATGGCAAGTCTTGATTAGGTAAGCGAAATCATGCGGGTACGAACCGTAAGCGTGAACATTCAAGACGGCATCGTTCACTTTATGGTCAGTGATCTTTTGGACATCCATGCAGAGTTTATGATCCAAATCAATGAAGTTCGGCACAACGCGGGCCAGCAATAACGGATTCGAGACCGCTACGCTCGTACATGTGGGAATCGCACAGTGACGTATCCGCCCCGAACTGATCATATCCTGCATTACGGGGTGATAGAGAGCCATCAACATGATCTCATTCGCGTCGGTGCCACTGTGACAAGCTACCGCATATTTGCGTCCAAGATAGGAGGCGATCTTCTCCTCGAACTCTTGCACTCGTTCGCCTTGACTGATCCTACCGCTTTCGATAACATCTACTACACCTTTCTTCTCTTCCTCGCCGAGACATGGTTCGGCGACGGGCACTCGATACTTCATAGGCTCACTTCAGATTATCAAGAATGAAGTCGGCGCGTTTCTCTGCTGAATGTTCACGGAAGATGTGTTCTCTCGCTTTCATCATGACTTCCTCTCTTCCACTGGGGTCAGCAAGCCAATACTGTATGGCTTTCAGGATGGAGCCGTCTTCCTCAAGATTGTAGAGGGCTACTTCATCAGCGCGGAACTTGCGGAGGAGCTCAGGTATGTAGTCTGTTAACATGAAGCCGCCAGCGGCGGGTATCTCGTAGACTTTCGTGTTGAGAGCATCAACATCTCGCATGGTTGGTTGGTGGATGTTGAGGTTGATTTTACTGTGTCGCCATAACTTCAAGCAATCCGTGTATTCTGCGAGGCGTCCTTCATTCTGGATTGTCCATTGGTCCCCGTAGAGTTTGACTGGTACACCATGCTCTCTAAGTAGCGTAATCTTAGGTTCACGTCCAAGATAGCGGGTTCCAAGGAAGCTAACTTCCGCTCGCAAAGAATCATCCTCCACGCGAGAATCCCTAACGAGATCACTACTGTCGCGGTTAGGAGGCCCGCGATAAAGGCTAGGTTCAACATAGAAAGGTAACTCATAGACATTCTCAAATCCATGCTCATGATAACGATTAATCAGCCCCGGCGAGGGCGTGAAGACGGTTGAATATGGCTTCTGATAATGGTCGAAATGTTCATGATCATCAATAGTCCAGCAAGCCACAGGGAGTCCAAGATCCCGCAAACCCTGAACGGTTGGAGCTTCGATAACTTCACCCTTACCAATGAAGACGTGAGTAACCTCATGTGTTCGCGCGAGATCAACTAGGGTCTTATTCACATCGCCCAGATACGTGTTATGGATACGGTAATCGTACAGTAGAACCTCGCAACGCTTCTTCAGATAAGGCAGAAGCCACCGCTCGAAGTCTTCCGGGTGATGTAAAACAGCGCAATAGAGTAGTTTCATTCTAGAAGTTGCCTCAATGCTTCGATTGCGCCGCGGTTGTTGATCATGGCGACTCGTTGAATCATCCGTTTCACATGGTCAACGTATTCCTGTGGGTTCGCGGCGACCTTGATGATCTTTTCCGCAATATGTTCAGGCGAGTCGAATCGGCCCACAACTAGGTCACGGTGCAGTTTCGTTTGAGGTAGCCAATCGACCACGTTTGAGAGGAGGACTGGTGTACCCATCGCCATCGCTGCCATTGCGGAGTAGTTGCAGACTTCCGCATATGTGACTTGTAGGCTTGCGGCTGTGGATCCTAGAAGCCCATAATATTCTCCGTCCGGCAGCCAGCCGTAGTCGTGTGCACGTACTGGGAAGATTTCTCTGATTAGTTGGAAAGGCGAGTTATCCATACCGTTAATGTGTATCTCTAGTTCAGGGTGTGCTTGCTGTGCGAGGCTGAGGGCGATGAGTTGGTTCGGTATGTTCTTGTAAATGTTTTTAGGTGTGAAGAATACGAGTTGCCAAGGCTTCTTCTCAGTCTCATATTTCTGGTAGCGTCGAATATCAAGCGGGAACGGCAGGAGAACTACGTTTCGGTATCTTCTGAGGGGATGATATATCTTTCGACCCCCAACAAACAGGTAATCAATGCTGCCGCGCTCAAGGAGTTTCAGGATTGTTTGCAGGTACGAGTATTCGCATAGGTTCGGCGTGAGTCCACTTTGGCCGAGGCTTGATGTGAACCAGACGGCCTTCTTCGCCTTAATTTGTGGCAGGAGAAGCTGATACTCATGGAGCCAGCCGCCGAGGATCACTAGGTCCGCATCATCATCCAGCTTCTCATTGCTATGCTTCACTCCTGGCACCACGTCAGCCAAGTTGGTTAGGGCGGCGGTGACGCCGGGGAATGCGGCAGGACAGTAAGTGGTGATCTTCATTCTCTCAGCCCATAGAGGACGGTTCGTAAATCATCACGATAAGGGTAATCGTCAGCATCCAACACTATACCCGCATCACGGAAGATGTTGATGATCACCTCCTTCGGCCGTAAGGTGACGTGTTCCTCGGTCGGCGTCGACGCCCACGTGACATCATAATGCACATGTATCCCATGCGGCGCGGTTACACGAGCAAGTTCACGAGCCCAGAATTTGAGGTCCTCATCTTCTAGGATGTGTTTGAGGACTTGACATGAGAAGACGGTTTGGAATATGCCATCTTGGAATGGTAACTTGTCCTTGATTGGAAAATATTTATGCCCCGACACCGCATGTGAGGTAGCATATTCAGATGTGTCGGCGCCATAATAATCACTGAAATCGGATAGCCATGCGGTATGTCGTCCTAATCCGCAACCGAAGTCAAGGAGTTTTCCACCAGCACTTAGGTACGGTTTCAGGGTGACCTCCTCAAAGGTTGCGTCTCTTCGTTCATGTGATGTCAAACCCATCGAATGATACCGCACGTCCCAGTAGAGGCGTTCAGGCAACGGGATAGAAACGCTTACGTTACTCATTTTACCATCCGATGTGACACTGGATATGTTGATGCCCGCCTGCTTCATGATGTACTCGTAGACGGGAACGTATGCGTCGCCGATGTTGAAGGTCAAGTTTGTCTTGATGGTTCTCATTGAAGTGCCTCAACGTACTTCCGAGCAAGAACTTCATTGCTATAATTCGCATGAATGAATCGTGGCCCTATTATCCGATCTGGGTGTCCTTGAAGGACTCGCTTGATGGCTCTCCGCATCTCCTTTGGATCATTCTGCGGAACAAGGTAGACGATTCGGCATGGTCCCCAAATCTCCGGTATTGAACCCGCATCCGTTGAGACTACGGGGAGACCGCAAGCAAGCATTTCCCCAATCACGTAACAGCATTGTTCAGTCCAGTATGGTTGATCTATGCTGCCAACAACTCCGACTGCGGATTCTCGCATGAGGTGTGGTAGTTGCTCGTATGGTAGGTTGCCGCTGCCGAAGTGCATGTTGTAGCCTTCGGTTGCTTCCTTGATGACTCCTATTCCCTTCTCAGGAGCCATTCTGCCAATGTAGAGTATCCGATCACTTGAAGTATCAGCGGAATCTTTCCGATACGTGAATGTGTCCGTATCTATGCCCGTCTCAAGCAGGTTCACTATTGGTTTCGATGTTCGTGTCCTTGTTAGGTCGGCAGCTTTCTGGTTGCCAGCAATCACCAAGTCGCACTCTTTCAGTACGACATGTTCTATGTCGACTTGAGTTTGCGGGAGACGATCGTCAAGTGGTAGGTTCTCCCATCGGAAGAACGCGATCTTACAACTATGCTTCTTTGCGGCGAGTAAGTTGATGAGGCTTTGCTGTCGCCATAACTCTGTCATGCTGATGATCCAGTCAGGCTTAAACTGGGCAATGTGAGGTTCCACGTTCATCATGTAATCCATGATGTTGCCGCTGAACCCAGTCCTGACGGGCGTAACCATGCTGGGGTCGGCTACTTCGTCTCGCCACCGTTCAGGCGCGAGAACCTGCACTTCTGCCAGCCCAAGATTCCTCATCTTATGCCAAAGAAGATACTGGCGAGGGCTGATTTGATCGTGACCGATAATGCTGATTCTCACTTAAGTATCCACTCGTAAACGTCAGTCGCACCAACCAGCATCAATCGACCGCATTCGGGACAGAAAGCCATCTTGAGGTAGACATAACCTGGATAAACAATTCTCTTATTACAGTCCGAGCAAACCCAAGTAATCTCCTTTCCAATTGCCGCATGCAACGGTTGCAGGAACGCTCTCAGACGAGTCATAACTTCGGGTTTCTTCACGCTAGGTCAACCTTCCGGTAGTACCGTCCAATCTCGTGAATGTAGAACGGCTTCCAGCGGGGTTTATGTTTCACCAAGGTTTCCCTGTGACCGATGATTGGATTCTCTTCAATGATGAGGTATGGCATCTAACTCCATCCTCCTGTCGGTTTCGTCCAGCCGGTTCGCTCCACATAAGCGGCAACTTTGGGGATGGTCGCTTGGATTCCTGATTCATGTGTGATTGAGGGTTTCCAGCCGAGAACTTTGCGGGCTTGCTCATTGGAGCCGATTAGAATCGGGATGTCTGTGGGGCGACGGTAGGTACTGTTGAACGTGATCTCGCCCTTATAGTTCATGATGTCACCGATTTTGTGTACCCAGTCTCGAATCGTTATGCCGACGCCCGTGCAAATGTTCATCTCCAGCCCGTGTAGCCGCCGTTCGATAACGGCCATGTAAGCACTAATGGAATCGTCCACGAATAGGAAGTCCCTGATTGCGTCTGGATCTCCCAGACTAACCATGTCTCCATGCAACATTTGTGCGATTGTTCGCTCGGTAACTCGTCTGACACTATCCTTCTCACCATATGTGTTAAAATTCCTAATCAGGAAAAATGGGAAACGATACGCCATACCAAGAAACTTCGCGTAGTTATCAGCCGCATTCTTGGCGATACTATACGGACAATGAGGATTCTTCTCCGCCGTCTCCTTCGTTGGAAATATGGTCTGGTATCCGTAGACTTCACTTGTACTCGCCTGTAGGAATAGTTCGAGGTGCTTGACTTGGCGAGCCACCTCCATTAGATTGATTGCGCCAACATAATCCGTTGCGGCAACTTCGGTTGTATGCTCGAAACTGTAGGCAACTAGGGACTGCGCAGCAAGGTTGATGATGATTTCAGGCTGATACTCAGCGACTTTGCGTTGGATCATGCCGAAATCAGTTAAGTCGCAGTTGATGACCTTGCCGAAGTTGATGGGGACATCGCGTTTTGAGATGTGCCGCACAAGCGCGATCACGTCATACCCTGCGGATTGTAATGCGGGACCAAGATAGCCACCAATGAATCCACTTGCGCCCGTGAGGAGAACTCGCGTCACTTCTTCATCAATCCCTCATAAATTGAGATGATATCGTGATACGCTCGGTCGACGCCGAAGGTTTCAACTGCATACTTCTGCGCTTCCTCCGCCACAGCCACAGCGGTTTGTCGATCTTGGAATATTGTGAGGATTGCTTCAGCCCACGCATCCGCATCATCTGGCTTCAAGATTGGTATGTGACCACTCGCATACTCTGGGATTGAGCCGACGGCACTTACGATTACGGGTGCACCGACAGTCATAGCTTCAGCCCATACGAGGCCGAACGCTTCTGGCAGCCGTGAGGGGAAACAGACTACACCTGCATTCACATACTCCATTGCTAAACGGTCAGATGGTAACACGTCAAGGAATAGTACGTTTTCAGCGACCTTCTGTTTCTTCGCTTCTAATACGATGGGTTCCTTTGGGCCGCCTGCCGCTAATCGGAGGGTTACGTCTGGAATCTCCTTCAGCACCTTCTTGAGAGCGCGAATGAGTGTGAATGCGCCTTTGCCTGGGGTTAGGTTGCCAGCGAATAGGATTGAATGATTCAGTGTGCCACTCCAGACAAGATCCCGATATAGGGGGCTAATCCAAGGGGTAATTTGATGCCATTTCCCTTTGAGAATGTTGTGCGCTTCAAGTTTGGTGGTGAAGTATTTGCTAGGGGAGATCCCGATTGTTGTTTGTTGTAGAATTTCTTCCTCGGCAAGTTGAATGTTTAGGTTGTATGGACTCACGCAGGTTTGACATTTCATCGGGTCTGCGATTTGACAGAGTTCGGAATCCTGTGCTGTGCCGTCAGTCATGAATCGACGCATACAGATACTACAAAAATCATGTGCATAGTAGACGGATGGAATGCCATACTTCTTTGCGGCCTGTATCGCGCCGAGGCCGACATGCTGATAATTGTGCTGTTGAACTAGGTCAATCTTGTCTGCTTTGATGATTTCACTGGCGATCTTCTGACTCATATTCGCTGTTGTACGATAAACTAGGAAATCTTTAGTTCGCTGTCCCGAACCGGGTTCGCCATGTATCATATATGTGATCTTGTGGCCATGTTTGAGGTACTCGTTACCGAGTGCCCTAATTCTCTCCTCAGTTCCCCCAACGGATGATTGATAGGGATTGGAAATAAGGATGTTCATGCGAGCATCTTCGTGAGATATGAGTTGAAGGCTTTCCCGATGCCTGCCCAGTTATACTCGCAGAGCATGTGTTCACGGGCTGCGAGGGAATATTTCCGGCGTAGTTCCGAATCGTTTTTGAGTTTGAGTATTCGTTCAGCCGCATCGTTCATGTCGATTAATGCGCGGTCAACGCCTGCGCCGCACACTTCGAATGTTTCAACCTTAACGAGTTCCCCATGATCCTGTACGAGTTCCTTACTGGTCGTGTAGTCAGTGATGACATTCGGTAACCCAGCGGCTTGTGATTCTACGGTTGAGAGGCCGAAGCCTTCCCCACCTGTTGCGCTGAAGTGAATATCGAATGAATTGTAAAGTTGATTCATCCGCTGTGACGTTAAGCCGTACATGTAGTTCACGTATTGTGGGGTTTGAAAGATGCGTCCTTGAAGGCCTAGGCGTTCAATCATGTATGGAATATCCCAGCCGCCTGATTCGCGTGGTTCATTATAGTCGCAGTGGAGCCAGCCGATGATGTCTGGGTCTTTCTGGCAGACGATTTGCATTGTCTGAAGCCAACGGTCAAACATTTTGCGGCGTTGATTCCGATTCACTTGCCCAACGATGAACTTCTTCTCAATGTCGGGGATATTGTAGTAGGTGCCGAATTGTTTCCGCGTCTCCTGCCGAGCCGCAGGATCGGGATGGTATAGTTCACCGTCGACCCCATGTGGAATATAGCTGACGTTTGCGATTCCTGCCTTTTCACATTCGGCGAGACCAAACTTTGAGAAGCAAACCTTCATGTCTGTGTAGCGGAGCCAATTCCTGATCGGAGTTGGAATCGGTGTACCATCAATGGGGAACCAGTGACAGTACGGTACAATCCGGGGCAAGTTGATGATCCATTGGGTCATGTGGAAGTCACCTAACGCGAGTAGCATGTCGGGGCGAACATGCATGAGGTGGGTTGTGAGGGAGTTTCCGCCGAATGGGTGCCCGCCGAAGTTAGGTAGTATCGTGACATTCGGTTGACTTGCGAAATGTTCCGGTTGCCCGTAATATTGCCACGCTAAATAGTAGCATTCATTACCCAGTTTGCCTAATTCATTCATGAGTGCGCCGAATGCGGTGCCGAATCCGCTGCTCGCATTAGGGGCATCACTCATGCCTAGTATTCGCAACTAGAGATCCCTCCAGCTAGGGGTCAACTTCAACAATGTCACCAGATTGGATGCTTGTTCCAGCAGTGTCTCCGCAGCCATGCAGGTTCGGTATGTTGACTTCAATGCGACGACAGCCGCGATTTTCTCAGTGGCTCGCATCATCTGGCTGTCACCACTCGCCCAGACCATGCCCGTTAGTTCATTCATGACGCGGCAAGTATCTGCCACAATCATATCCAACGGGACGATTGACTTCAATGGTGAAGGGATCTGCTCATACGCGCCTGTTGCTGTAATGTAGGACTGCATTAAGTGGCACCCCAAAAATCATATCCGCCAAGATCATCTGACCCATCATAGTTTGGGTCGTGATATTCTGCGCCGCCTTTCTTCTCCTCACCGCTAGCACTCATGTATTTGCGGCGACTCTTCAAGAATGGGATCTTGCGTTGTTCCTTGAGGAATGCGCGGTGTAGCTTCTTCGCTTGGTCAAGCCGAGCCTTCTTACTATTCGTTTTAACATACTTCAACATGGAAGATTCACCTGTGAACGTGAATCCGCGTTCGGAAAGAGAAACGCGGTTAGAAGTTTACAGCCGTTTACCGTGACACGGCTAACGGTTTGATTAGAATACTCTGTCTGCGACTGTTCTGTAGTAAGTGCTGTAGACGCCTGTGACCCATACGACGGCGCTTGGTTGTACGTTCATTACGTTGAATCTTGTGCTGAATTTAGCCGCTACTATGTCACGGTCGACGTCGTTGACGTTCTCAATGGTTACGTCTCGCTTGTTCAGGAAGACGAATGGGGATTGTCCCGCGTCCCACATGAGGACGATTCCGCTCCCTGCTAGGCGCGTGCCTGAGTAGGCGAGGCTTGTGCTCTGCCACCATCGTAGACCGTATCCTTCTCCAACGAGGCCGTTTGGTCCCGCTGGGCCTGTGATGGAGTCTACTGGTGGGTTGGATACGTTCTTGAACCATTCCGTTGCGCGTATGCCTGGGTAGAAGTTGGGGTGCATGATGATGTCGGTTGCTTTTCCCTCGTTCTTTTCGAGGGCACTGATCATTTTGAGTATGTCGTCGGGCATTGTCAATCCGCTGGCGACTACTGTTGCTTGACGGTCAAGTAATGTCTGGCAGTTCATTCCAGTGATTGGGAAGGCGCCTGACTCCATAGTCATGCCTCGGCCAGCGGCTTCGTCTATGGCGCGAGCCATCTTGAAGGTGGCACGGTTCATCTGTCGGGCCATTTCGTTGAATTTGCTGTCCTCAATCATTTCCTTCTCAATAGCTGGTTTGAACGTGAGTTTTCTGACTTTGAGGGTGATCTCGCCAGTGTATGGTTCCTCCGCTTCCGGTGCGGCTGCACCAGGGGCGGTTTCTGTTGGTTCCATAACGTCTTCTAGTGAGCGTTGGTAGGTTTTTGTGTCTCCGGGAGCGTTTACTAGGTCGTTGTCCATCCAGAAGCCAGGTAGGTTCTTGAGTACGAGTTTCCTGTCGACGAGTTGGATGACTGTGCTGTGTAGGACTTCTGGTATGAGCATGTCAGTGTTCCATTCGCTGCCGATGCCGATTAGTTTCTTTAGTTGTCGCATCTTCATCTACTCCTAAACGAGGTGGATGAGGATGAGGTCGCCGTCTGCTCCGGCGTGCTGTGCGTAGGCTGCGATTCTGGTTGTTTTTTGGTAGGCATCGCCGTAGGTCGTTCCAGAAACGGTTGCGACTGAGGTGGGTACTTTGAATGCGGCTGCTACTGAGGTGCCGGTGGCTTCTAATGGGTCTCCTGATTCCACGGTTCCTGTGATGTAGGCTTTGACTGTGCCGTGTTGCCAAACGCTGATTGGTTCCCCTTCGCTACCTGAATGTGCGACTACGCCTATGTATTTGGCTGCGACACAGACAATTTGCTGAACCTTAAGTGCGCCAGTTGCGCAGACGGGTCGGTTTGGTGATACTCCAACGCTTCCGCTAACCTTGAAGATTGCTGTTGATAGTCCGTCGTCTACGTGAAAGGCTGTTTTCGGATAGTTGTCTGTCATTTCTCATCTCTCCAAATTTTTGTTATCGGGCAGGTCATAGTCGTTCACTGGCCGATGAATAATCAAGAAAATGGGGTTACGCTTTCTTCTTACGGTTCTTATCGTACATTGTCCTGAACAATGTTGCGAAACCCGCTTGTGGATCCTTAACGATCTCTGCCGCAATCTCTTCTGCTAGGTCACTGAACTCTGGTCGATCTGCGGGTGGTTGACCCTTCGGTGCCTCAGGTGGAGGCGGTTTCGCTTCAAGTTCTTTCAGTCGCGCCTTCAATGATTCAACTGTTTCGACAGGCGGCTTCTGCTCTGCCGGTTTGCCCTCAGGCGGTGTGCCCTCAGGTGGCTTTTTCTTCTCCGCAAGTTTATCCTCAACCCGCTGATCTATCGCATCTGCTAATGCGGCTGCCTCATCCTCACTCAATTCCGTTGAGACAGGCTGTGCAGGCGGCGCGGGAGGTGTCTGCTCCTTCGGCGGTGGAGTTGGTTTCCTTACGGCATCTACGATTCTTTGAACAAGAGTCTTCTCAGATTCAGGGTCCAACACGACTTTTTCGCTTTCACTCATCTTTTCAGTTCACCTCCAATCCCCGTGGTGCTTTTTCTAAGTGTAGGATTTTTCTAGGTGTGAGTTTCTTGGCTTTCAGGATGACGAATGAGGATTCACTGTTGACCCCTTCTCGTCCGACGCCGATTGCGTGGAGTTCGATGCTGCCGGGTCCGTACTGGCTGTAGTAGGTCCCATCATTCGTGTGTGCGTATTGTGGGTTCTGTAGGACTCCAGCGCGGATGCTGAATGCGCCTCTGCCGCCCCATGATTGGATCTGTTGCCAGATTTCATTTGAGACTTTATTATCTGACCTGAGTTTGCCGACCACATAGAGTCCCTTATCATCGACACCTGACTTGTGGATTGTTCCATACTTATCGACGTACTGAGACAAAATTGTACCAAGCGGAATATCCTCATGCGCGACTGAGAGGATGGGGTACTCACTTGCGATGAAGGATTCCCATGCGGCCCGTAGTGCGTCGATGGTGATCAGGTCGCCTTCCGTATCAATGACGGGTACACTTGCGTATCCTGCGATGATGCGGTCCTGCTCATCCAGTTTGCGGAGTTGCAGCATACCATTGAAGGATACCTCTAGGCCCTTCTTCTCGCCCTTCGCCTTCCGCCACTGACTGTAACAGACAGCGACACGTTGCTTCTGATCTGGGAAGTCTCCCTGCATAACCTCCGCTGACATACATCTCGAAACAAAGGTCTGCTCGGACTCTTCACCACTCGGGGATGGTAGGGGCATCTATGATTCCTCCAGTATCTTCACAAGTTCCTGAATCAATTTAACTGGCACAAGCACCTTACCACGTTTCTTACTCATACGCCGCAGTGTATGGTAGAGTGCGCATTGACGTTTCGTGCGCGTGTCAGCGTTCGGTCCGAGGCTGGCGCAGTATGCGGAGACGCTTTTGCCTGCTCGCTTAGCTTTCGCTGTGAGAGCGCCAGGTCGTTTTATCGCAGATTGAATCCACTTAGCCATTTCATATCACCTCGCAATAGGGTATACTTCGTTTTGGTAAAACACTCGTCGTCTATCTTTCAGCTCCTTCATTTTGCTCACCATTGCAATTTCGTCTTGGGTGTAACCGCTTTTAATGCCCCTACGATTAACCCGACTAGAACAGAATTGTAGCAGTAGTTCAGCCTCTTGTTTTTTCACGATCAAGTATGGCATGACGCGATTTAGAAGTGCGATAACTTGATTCTGACCACGGAACTTGAGTTCATACTTGGTTTTGAAATATGCTTTGCGGGATTTATGAACGGATAACATACCGCCCCACTCCCTGTGTAAAAACAAAATTAGCGCAAGCGATGTGTTTGAGATATCTATTATCGGACGAATTGAGTATCCCAGTCTAGTTGCTGTGGGTCTCTTATCCGTAAAACAGTAGAGACCAACACATCCTTCACCGTCAATTATCCCAGCTAGGTATGCTGCTGGATCATCACTCAGTTTTCGCACCTTCAAGTTGTTTGTTCGGCGACGCCTCCTTCTTGCCCTTAATCCAACCAGTTATTCTATTTTGGAGGCCCTGCTGACCCGGCATTGGTTGAACGTTCAGTTGCAGGGTGTCATCGCGTGGAACATCAAGGAGTTCCATTCGGAGCCTATTCACTACTTCTAGGCGTGTCTTGTCGTCCAGTTGGACTTGTACGGGGTTGAGGAGTTGGATGTAACGGTCCACCCGGTCTTTGAGGGTGATTGCGCGGAGTGGTTGGAAGGTAACTTTCACTTCAGTTTTCACGTTGTTAGCTGTGAGGACGAGTGTGAAGAGTTCCTCCATCTTCCGTTTGAGCCACCGTTGAATGTAGACGACTCGACTGAGGCTGTTGTCACGAATCTCGCTGGCGCTCGCTTGATTCGCGCTGCGGAGTATGTGTGTGAATGGTGACTGTAATCCATCCACTTGCTTGTTGTCATGGTAAGTGAGGTAAGGTTCAACGTCGACAACATTGCCGCCGATGCCATGTTCCTTAATTTCGATGTTTGCTGCGGTGATCAGGTCCGTGTTCGCATCACGGTCTTCCCAGTTGTCACGGACGCTCTTGAGGAGTGTGTCGCTGGTAGGTTTGTCGGGTGTTCCAACTAGCACGTGCCAGAAGGGTTTCACGTACCATTTGATGATTTCACGGTAATCAGTTTGGAAGTTGATGAGTGTCTCCACATCATCCAGGATGCTACAGATGACGGGTGTACCGTATGGGTTTGTGCCGACGGGTCTCCAACTCCAATGTTGGAGATCCTTCTTGAAACCCTCCTCTAACCCCGCGATTGGTCGTCCACCTTTGAATTGGGTCCACAATACTTCCTTCCCAGTCTCATCCTTGTACTTGTACCGCATCACATCCGCGGGTAACGGGAATAGTTGAGTTGGCGCCGTGAAGGTGCCGGCGGTGTCAGTTTCGACTTGACTCCATCGGAGTTCCTGAAATATGTCTCCATCCAAGTGTATGCTGAGTATCCATCGAGGTAGTATCTCATCATCCATGTGGACGGCTTGGCAGAACTTGTCAATCAACTCTTTCGCTTTAGCGTCGATGCTTTCGGTGCGGTAGCCGTTCTCCAGTACCGTGTCGATGGCCCAGTCTACGGCTGAGTGAACAAGTGGCCAATCCTCATAGAGTGCGTGGGTAGTCGCGTAGTTGATGCCTGTACCTGCCCACTGGCCTGTTTGGTCGGTAATCTGGGCTTTTCCGCTACGTACCTGCTTCTGCAGTTTAGCGAGTTCACTGAGGAATTGTGTCTTGAATGTGTCGAGGCTGACGGGTACGCCGCGGTCGTCCTCATCTGGGTTGTGCTTGCGTGGGCGATGGTAATGTAAGGTTCCAGAACCTACGGTAGTCTGCTTCCTTGGGCGGCCTGCTCCAGACCGTTTTCCTCCTCTAGGCAAGAAATATACTTCCTTTGATTATTCTTTGATAATCAGAAATCATAGGGTTACGGTGCGACCCACGCGAATCCTGACAGGGCGGTTCCGCCGCTAATGTCGATGCGCATGCCGACTCGGGTAAGCGCGTAGGAGCCGCTTATGGCTGCAATCGCGTATCCGGGGCCTGTGAGGGTTCCGCTGGTGTAGTCAGCCCAGTAGGTCTCGTTCAGGTCGTTGCTGACCTGTAGGGTCCAGTTGATTCCACTCGTGTTGCCGTAGCCGCTGTTGAAGATGACCGCGCTTACGGGGCCATGGCCAACGGCTGGCGCATAGGAGTTACTGTACTGGTAAGCGTAATCGTCGCATGTGATCCCTGTCGGAAATGCCGCCGTAGCCTGATTCAATGATATAATAGTCAAGTAGATTCAGGTTCTGTTAAGTTGTCGGAGCATGGGTGAGGGTGTTAACTCACGGCACATGGATAGAGGGAGTGGAGTTACTTCTGCCACTTGGCCACTGGTTTTCCGGTTTTGAGGCGAACTAGGCCATCCCTGACCAATTGGTCAAATTGTTCTAACTGCGCGTCTATTGTGGCCTGTCTCACCCAAGGTTTTCCCCTCAACTTGGTGAGTCGCCCATGATATTCCTGCAAAACCTCGCTCAGAAATCTAAGTTCGTCACTAGGTATCTCTTTCCCAGAAGTCACCTTTTCCTTCAAGGTCGGAACTAGACTATATCTAAAGTCATCGAGGTACGGCTTGCTTTGCTTATCTTGCTCCACTACGTCTGTTTCGTACTGGCGAATTGCGTCAAGGAACAGTTGCTTGTAACGTTCGACTTCCTCTCTCGATAGGGAACCCAAACGATTCACGATTAGGAAAAGGCATAGTCCTACCCCTTGATCTTTTCCCCGATTTCTTCTAGAAGGCCTGAGATGCCTTTGTCCTCGTCTAGTCAATTTATCCACTTCAGTGACAAGGAACTAGGGTAACCGACACAGTGAAAACCGCTATAAGCGCAACCCCCGCCAATACCTTCGAAAGAAATTGGTCGATGAAGACCCTATCACGATTGCTTTGATAGTCCTCGGAGCAATTTTCATGATTGCGGCCGTCATC
>Ga0315279_10001672_pt1 | contig 36222 bp, 27 predicted proteins | sample YL17G06_20_MG_FD_203694 | JGI IMG/M metagenome (GOLD analysis project Ga0315279, IMG submission 203694) | Sediment microbial communities from Yellowstone Lake, YNP, Wyoming, USA - YL17G06_20 | ecosystem: Environmental > Aquatic > Freshwater > Lake > Sediment | place: USA: Wyoming | collected...
TATCGTTGCCGTCAAAACCAAATGTAATACCCTCGGTAAAACGCACATAGGTTAAATCCAGCGTTTCATCGGTGCTGACATTTTTCAATTCGATGAATTCATAGTCATAGTCGTTATATGGGCTTCCTGGAGCAGGATTATACATCAGCTCTGTGATTCGGAGATTCTCCAGAACGCCTGCCGCCAGAGGTTCGCCGGCCACGAACTGAATCGGGCTTGACCAGTGGCTCCACCGGTCGGTGTTGTCCTTCATCCGGCAGCGAACACGGTAGGTATGGCCTACCTTAACTACGGAGGCAGGAATCTTTATGGTGCTGCTAAACGGCGTAATCTCACCGCTTTCCCAGACAGATTCGATTTCGTATTTGCCCGGCCCAGTTTTAGAGCCGGCAGCCACCTCAGCGATGCGCCACTTCACCGCACCAAAGGTGCCACTGCCCTGTGGGTCGCTGAAGGAGCTGGTTTGAAATGTCAGGGCATTTATGGGATAGCCGGGCGGACAGGTTGAGGTTATTGTCGGCGTGTTCGGAATAGCAGTGTCAGCAGCGAGAGTGTCCAGTGTGGAACTACGGGAAGTAACATAATCTTTCATAATTTTTACCATTCCCGGAAAATCCTTGGTTGTCGCCTTCTGATAGAACCGACCCTGGCCAGCTTTGGATGAATTCACATAAGAGGATATCATAATGGGATTATAATCCCACATTGCCCTGTCCGCATTTACAAATGATAGACCACCGTTATTAGGGTCATTAATAATAACAGCATAATCGTTAATCAACTGCCAACACTGGTCATTATTGAAAAGAAGGTCACGAATCTCGCGTATTCTATTTTTATATTCCAGATTGAGACTGCTCTGGTTTAACAATCCGCAATGTTTAAATGGCTCGTCACCGTTTCCATACATATTGTTAGCCCAGGTCAGGTCAACATCCCAGGGCAGTTGTGACCACACCATTGTTAGCGGGTTAAGATAGTAGAAATAATTCTTACCATAACCGTTATCGTAATGGTGGACGCCTTCAAGAATTGTTCGGTAGCCGTAGTAGCAGGTCAAATTCACATTTGCCCTCCACCATGCAGCAGTAGGAGAGGCCTGATATGCATTTCTGAAGGCGATAACATCGGATTTATCCGGGGCGGCGGTTGGCCCCTGGTTGTTCTTATCACAGCCATCAGGATAATCCCCATCCATCTTGTAAAGATTACCATCTGGCAGGCCATGCTCATCCAGAAAACGCCCGTCCATTTGCTCTATGGTCATATAGAGACCCCAGAAGTCACCGTCATATTGAGTTGGCCCGGATTCGCCTGCTTCGTCAATAAGCCTAAAGTGCACCCAGTTTGTCTTTGAGGCCGGCTCTCCAGCCATATTGAATAGCTTAAACGAGAGTGCTTCAAACATCCCCTGCTCGCCGCGGTGCTGGTAGTCACCCTGCTGGATACAGGCGGAAAAATTCAGATTGTCCCATTTGGTCTCATATTTGCCGCCGTAATCGTCACGTGCCTGGAAGTCGTGGCCACGGTTAAATTTGAACTTCCACATATTTTTGCCCATTGAATACCGCCAGACGCCGCCACGGGAACGATAGCCAATGTGGTCATAAACTTCGCCGTCGTAAACCAGTGTTCCAACCCAGGGGTAATCTTCTCCCCAGTATTGGCCCGTCAGATTGCCGGGCAGGTATTGTGAATCAACCACATCTTGCTTTTTGGTAATCAGGTGATAAACGGGGAGACTACGCATCACGTCGGGGCCATATTCTATCACTGGAGTAACACCTGGCCTGTTGGCACCTCTCCAGGACGGCACTCCATTATAGACAAAATATGCGAAGTTCGGCTGCGGGTCATCTGAGTATGGGCCTGTAATCGACAGACCGGTCTTATCTAAAGCAGTGATTCTGTAACGTATAAGACGACGATGCACCTGTAACTGAGCAGGTAAAATGGAAGTGTATGTATTATCGTTCGGCGTTCCATCACCATGCGTGCCATCGTCATACATTGTCACCTGAGTCCAACTGGTCTGGTATTGGGAATCCTGCAACGCAATATAACTGCCTGGATCAACGATTTGGTAGCTCAATGTCACAGTTTCCACACCGTCGTCGTCGGTAACTTTGACAGTGATTTCTACTGGCTCGTTGCTTTTCGGCTGACGTGGAGAGTGGTTGACCTGTCTCATTAAAGGAGGAGCATTTGCCGCAAGGCATTCATTGAGCCCGTTGGGAGTCGGTGTCCGGCCTCGCCAACTGCCGCCAAGGTCGTTGTCCATCGCGGGATTGATTAGCTGAATTGACTTGCCGGGCTCATCGCCAACCGTTGGCCAGGGAAAACCGAGCTTGTAAGTAACCTCATCAACTTTGTTGCCTTGTGCGTCGCAAAGGCAAATAGTTTCTCCGTCGTTTTCAAGGTTTCCTCCAAACTCACCTGTTGGGGCAAAGCCAAACTTTGCTTGAAATTTTGCGGCATTTTCAGCAATAACCACAAAACCCTTCTTGAGTATGAAGGAGTCGGCGGGGAATGTAAAACTAATACCGTTGGAGAAATACCAGCCGGAAAGGTTGATGGCTTCATCTGTAACGTTGTAAAGCTCGACGAATTCTGCCAAATCTGTTTTTACATCGGGGTCGTAGTGAATCTCGTTGATAACCACCGGGCCTACTTTCTGCCCCCAGTCTCCGGCAAGCACCGCCAAGTCAACCATGTCAATCCCCGTTGAACCAGCTATATCCGCGCAATCAACCGGATTGCCGGAACATCCTGAGCCGTCGAGCCATTGCGCAGAAAGAAGCTGCAAGTCATCCAGTGTTACCTGACAGTCACCATTAATATCGCCTCTGGGACAGACTTCAATCGGTTCGACACCCGTTGTGAAGTTCCAAACCCAGCCGACAGCAGTGTTGGATGCATCGATGATTGAATCAACACGCCAGTAATAGGTTGTGCCGCCTGCCAGCGGAGCAACAAAATATTCAAGTGGACTGCCTGCTTGAACAGAACACAACAAGCTTACCGGCTGACCTAATAGTTTTGAGTCGTCGCTAAAATAAACATCGTATCTGGCGACCGGACCGGGTGGATTGGGGCCGGGTTCCCAGGTAAGCATTGTTCCGTCTGGGTCGATTTGCCTGGCGCCATTTTGCGGAGTGGGGCTGATAGCTCGCCAGTTGCCGCTGATAGCAGTTCCATCAATGGAATCGAACTGGGCGGCACACAGGGTTCCAGAGACGTGCGATGTTACACATAAGCCAACAAACACATCGCCAGACATAGAAAAAGTATTGCTTGCGTGCTGCGTCCAGTTTTGCCCATCCGGCGAATGGAAACCTTTAATTGTGTTACCTGTCCTTGATAACTTAACCCAATATGGTGCAGTAAATGAATTAATAGCAGTTGAATAAGATTCGCCGTCGGTGGCGCTTCTATACTGGAAAGATACGCCATTGCCCGGCGTTACTATCATCATAGCGTGAGCACTACCGGCATTAAGGGTCTCACGGACCATTACACCGGCTTTTGCCCAGCTATAGGTGTTCTGGACGCTGATAACACGAGCTACTATATCACCGTCGCCGGACATTGGCAGATACATATAATGGAAAGCATCGGAATAGCTCCAAATGTCTCCACCATCACCGCGAACAGTATATACGTCGCCGGAGACTTCAACACTGCCGGCAGCGCTTACCGCCCCAATATCCCTATTTTCCCATCCCAAGGCAGTATTGGTTAAACTTAAGCACGATACTATGATTACAACTGCGGTTCTTTGCATGCGTTTGACCTGTTTGAATTCTCCCGGGAAGGCAATTGTTTTACTTAGGTTTTAGTCCATTTTTTTTGCTGAACCCAAATTTACCACGCACCATTTATTTGGCTGCGTGCCTCCAATTACAGGTATATGATACCAAACTTGCATGAGAAAAACAACTCATTTTTTAAGTGTTTCTCACTAAATCCTCCTGGCAGCCCGCTAATCCCCATGAATCTTTCCCATAACCATTGGTTTGGCCACAGCATTAGTCTCTATTTCAACTGCGTCTGAACAAAAAAAACAAGATTTTTCACGGCAATCAATTTCTGAGACTTTTTTGACTATTTCCGAGATTTGGACAATTCATGTCTGCAAAAGAGTGCCGACCGCTTGCTTTTCTGTCAGCTATTGCCCGGCTGACTCGCGACAAGGCCTGCCAGCCCTGTAAAGCTTCAGGCGGGACTCTAATGTCGCCGTGGAGGCATTAGGGTTGCTGCGGACAATCTCTATTGCCTGTAGGGTCGTGCGCACGGCCTGGTCGAATTGGCCTACTTCAGCATAAGCGGCCGCCAGGGTGTCCAGCAGTGGGGGCGACTTATATGCCGTGGTCTTGCAGACCCACTCGGCCAGCTGGACCGCACGAGGCCCGTCGCGATGTGTTGCTTCAGGAGAAGTCGCCAGCACCCATGCCAGATTATTAGCAACGGATACGTCCCCGGGGTTTGCGGCGTAGGCCGCCTGGAGGTGCGTCAGAGCCTCGCCGTGCTGACCGGTGCTGCTGAGCAGCGCCCCCAGCAGACCATGAATCGTGGCGCTGTTGGGCATAAGCATAGCAGCCTCGCGCGCATAGCGAATGGCTTCTTCCTCCCTATCGACTCGTGCTAGGCACGAGGCCAATAGGTATAGTGACTCAACGTGATTCGGCTCTTCCTTCAGGGCCTTCTGGAACTCCTCGATGGCCTCGCCGTACTTGTGGTGTTGCTCATGAAAGGTCCCGGCGCGGTAATGGGTGTAGTAGTCTGCAAACTCCTGGCGGATCTCGGCGAGCTGCTCTGGCCGGATATTGACGAATTCCGGGATGTTCGCGGCACGGTCCGCTGCGGTAAAATGCTCTAGAAGCACTGGAGGTGCGTCGTTGCCATCGGCGTCAACGTGCGTCAGCCAAAGCTGCGTAAACGGGCCGCCGACCTTGGAGGCGAAGACCAGCCACTTGCCATTGGGCGACCAACTGTGCCACGAGTTCATCTTGCCGGAGAAGTTGCATCGCATCCTCCTGGGCGTGCCTCCGGCCGACGGCATGATGTAAAGGGTGCTGTCTGGCCTAAGCAGCATAAACGAATCACTCTGGCAGAACACGATACTCTTACCATCGGGAGAGAATCGCGGGAAGTAGTTGCTCTTTCCGTTGTTGGATGCCCCAGCCAGCGCCGTGGGCTTGCCGCCTTTGCCGCCATTGAAAGCGATGCCATAGATGTCGAAGCGGAACTTTTTACCGCCTTCGAAGAACTCAGAGACCTCTTCCCGGGTGACAAGTGCAGAGGAGGGGTCTTTGAGGTTAGGGAGCTTGTAGCACTCGCTGCGTGCAAAAAGGATCGTCTTGCCATCGGGGCTCCACACGGGATTGCTCTGCACGTACCGGCGATCGTCGGCACCTGCGAGCGGAAAGAACTCCTTGGTCTGCCGGTCATAGACCACCAGAATGCCTGTAACAGGGAAGAAACGTTGGGAATAAAACAGGTCATCCACCGCTGCGAACACAGACCGGTCCTTGACCGTACTGATGACGTAACGCCCATCAGGAGAGATCTGAGACAGTAGCCCAAAGGTAGGCTCTTTGTCTTCACGGCGGTAATCGCTCCAGGAGATTACCTTGCTCTTCTCCAGGACGGTCTGACGTTCGATATCTGCAATGACATAAGAGCCCTTGTCGCTTCCGTAGTCAACGTCCATCGCTAATGTTCTGCCGTCGGACGTGAAGGAATGGCAATTGCCGCAGACCTTCATGTCTGTCAGAAGAGTAGGCGGTTTGTACGAAGACACATCTCCCAGACGCCAGCGGATAGACTCGATGTTCTCGAGGACGTGCAGAAACGGCAGCGGCACGTCGCGATAGAAGATCGGCGCCCCCACAGCATCGTCCGAGGTACTGATTTTGAAACACCCGCGAGACAATCCTCGGTCGAGGTTTGCGCTATGGAAGCCTATGATCGTAACAGTCGCGGCCTGGCCATGTGATAGGCTCTTAATCCGCTCCCAGGTGGCCGGGTTCGGCATCCATCGGCGGGGCGGGACCACCGGCGCTGGTGGTTCATAGGCGGCTGCGGCCTTTGAGAGGGTCCTTGGGTCGTCATCGCGTGCCGGTGGCGGCGTCGCCCCTTGTGTGAGGACGTAAAGGTGGTCGCTGGCATCGCCGGAGACCATGTCGATTAACCAGGTATCGGCCTGGGTAGCAGGGTCGCTCCACACGAATGTCGGAGCGGCTATATCCGCCGGGAACACAGCCTTATCCAGGGGGTAGTCAACTTTGAGCGGAAGTAGATTATCGCTCGTCGAAGCCGCCCGGACTGCTTGAAGGATCGCCTTTCGGAATGTCTCATCAGATGTTGACAGGGAAGGGTCAAGAGTCACCGCGTTATGCTCGCCGAGCAGGGGATGGGCGGCCGGCATAGCCGGGCTGGCAAGTATCCCAACTATCAGAACAACAAGAATGGCACATCCCATAAGACAGGTTTCCTGACCTTTACAGTGCTGGAGATACTGTTCTGTTGCATTCTTCGGCATACGCTCCAGCATACATGAGGAACTGAATAATGCCGGTTCCATCACGCGTGAGCAGGTTGTCATGCTGAGGCGTCAACAAAGTTAGGACGAGCTCGCCTGCGGTGGACAAGCTTCCAGGTTGTCACATTGAGTCGATATGGAATATCAACCTACAAAAAAACAGGGCTGAAAGCGTTTGCTCACAGCCCTGATAGTATCTTACTTAACAAAGGCGCCTAAATCGCTCGGCGTTTGCGGAGCCAGGTGACAAGCCCTATGCCGAGACCGCCCAAAACAAGAGCACCCGGCGCAGGTATCACACCAGTATCACCAGCGTCGATCGAGGTGCCGGGGACGGTCTCATACGCCCATCCATCGATTTTGAAACTTTGTGTGGTCAAACCGATGTCCGACATTTCTGATAGATGCAGCCAACCATAATAGTCGCTGCCCGGCATCATCAGGCCGATATAGCCGGGTCCGTCAAATTCGCCAATAGTCTGGCCCCCTATGGCCTCTAAAAGCAGCGCCTCCTGGGGTCCGGCAAGACCGGAATTGGAGCCGATCGGGGTTCCGAGGTCGAGATTCGATGATAGGTTCATCTGCATCATGTTAACAAATCCGACCACTTGCCCCATGCGCCCGTCCATACTCATACCGCCAAGAATAGTCAACCTCGTCCCCATTGTTCCCATCATATTATCAAACCACGATAGGTCGAGCGTGAAGTCGTCCCACTCGCCCTTAAGGTCATCAGCAATGCTAATCATTGCCATCTCAGGCGACGGAGACATACCGCCCTTCAGCGTAAGCGTGACATTCTGGGAGCCCGAATAGACAATGGCACCAAAGGTCGGACTTGAGATGAAAACAAAACACACGGCAGCCAGCAATAGGATTTTTTTCATTGGCTCCTCCTTTAGAAATTACGTTTAAGCCGATATATTCCTTTATACGCTCAGCATCAACAGTAATTATCTTATATCACCCCTCTGGGGTTTGTCAAGAGAAAAAAGCTCAAACTTCGGGATTTTTTTGAGAGGCATTTCGGGGACGATTCACTCAAGGCACACTCCTTGTGCGTGGCGATATAAAGGGTGGTTAACAAAGTCTTATAAACCCTTATATCGCAAGAAGCTACACTATGTACGGAACCGAAGCCTTGATGGAGTCGATATCGTCAAACTTGTTTGGTTTTCTCAAGTAGGTGGATAAGAATTTATCATTGCCCCATCGAAAATTCCTGCGAGATTGTGCCGTGGGACTATTACGAGCCGGCAAACCTATCATCTATCAAATGACAAGACACTTGCCAGACCAGCGAGCCAGATTCGTATCGGGACTAACAAAATCGGTAATTACACGCATATCTATGACAATGTGAACATTGAGGGTGGTCGGCCCGCCAAAGTCGGCTCGTTCAAGGCAGAGGTGCCGGACAGGTCCATCATTGGTGACGGGTGTTGGATTAATCATGGCGCTACCATGCACGGCACGCATATTGACTATGTGATACCTGATAATAGCTTCGCCGAGGGCGTACCCGCCGTGGTTAAAAAGAAGAATATTACCGAGGAGGACCGGCTAAACTATTTCGGGCTCGAAATCGACCCGGATTTTCTTCTGGACCAACACTCACTGTTAACCCTTATGTCATAGTCACTTAATTCAGATAGCAACCAACGACTGCTTCAACAACGTGAAATATCCGGGCCGACAATTCCGTCTTATCTCTGTGTGTGTTTTTGCTACAACGAGACTGGCTCGTGCAAAACACCATTCCCGTGTAACCGGGCTGTGTGTTCTGCCACTTACACGGTGTAACACAGCAACACTGCCTATACGGGAATTCGAAGAGAAAAAGGGGCCAGAGCAATGATTTCTGATGAAATGAGAGTGGAGCTTGAGTCGTTCGTCAACAAAGGCTTGAAAGAAGGCTGGCACGGCTGGCCGCTGAAGAGGCAGCCCACCCTCCTGCGAAGAATTCCGCAACGTGTATTGTGCGGTGCCGGCGACAGCCGGGTTCTTCGGTCGTGTCCGGCAGACCCCTCTCACAGAGACGGGACGTTTTAATTCCTTGCTGACTGTAAAGCCTGAGGTTGTCGGCCAGGATGCCCGCTGCCAACCATTCCTTGATTTCTCTGAGGACGCAATCTCACAAAAAAAACGTGTTTGTGTGTGACCAACGGTTAGATATCTTCGTGTGGCGAGGAGAAATGCTCGAACAAGGCATAAGGACGTTTCTAAAGTTATGTGGTTTGGTGTATTGATAAGGAGAAACCATGATGATTATGAAAAGCTCATTCGCGTATTGTTTCACCGCCTGGCTCGCAGTTGTAACGACGTTTTCAGCCACGGCTGGAAACTGGCCGGGCTGGCGAGGTCCGGACGGCAACGGCCTTTCACCGGAAAAGAAACTCCCCTCGGAATGGGGGATAGATAAGAACATCGCCTGGAAGATCGAGCTTCCAGGTGCAGGATGGTCGCAACCGATTGTCTGGGGTGACAAGATATTCGTTACGACCGCCGTGACCGACAATCAGAAGAAGCCCCATGGTGGAGAGTTCGATCCCGGTTTTCCCATCGGCGGATTCGGCCCCGGTGGTTTCGGCCGCGACGGCGGTGGCCCCGGTGAGAAGCCCCGGCCGGAGGGTGACACCCGTCCCGATGGCGGAGCGCCGCCGGACGAAAATGCTCGGCCCAAGCCTGAAGGACCCCGGCCTGGGTTTGGCGGTCCCCCTTTCGGCGGCTTCAGTGGTGGTGACCCGCCTAATGTCATCTATCGCTGGAAGGTGCTCTGCCTCGACGGTGCCACAGGCAAGGTTCTTTGGGAGCAGACCGCCCGCGAGGGCAAGCCAAGGACTCCCATCCAGCGCAACAACACATACGCCTCGGAAACGCCCGTGACCGATGGCGAGCGGCTGATTGCCTACTTCGGCATGACGGGCCTGTATTGCTATGATATGTCCGGCAAGCTCCTCTGGAGCAAAGATATTGGGGCGTACCCGATGCAACTGGGCTGGGGCAGCGGCAGTTCTCCTGTGCTGCTTGGCGACCGCGTCTTCGTGCAGTGCGACAACGACAAGGCATCGTTTCTGGTGGCCCTCGACAAAAAGACGGGAGACGAATTATGGCGCGTCGCGCGCGACGAGAAGTCGAATTGGTCCACACCCTATATCTGGAAAAATAAGCAGCGGACTGAGATGGTCACGGCCGGCGGCACCAAGATGCGGTCTTACCGTCCGGACAACGGCGAGCTGCTCTGGGAGATGAGCGGCAGTGGCCGCACCTCCATCACGCCTGTAGGCGATGAGAAGCTCCTTTATGTTGACTCTTACGACCGCATGATGGGAGGCAGAGGAGCGCTGGTTGCCATCAGGGCCGGGGCCGCCGGTGACATCTCGCTCAAAGGGGGTGAGACCACCAATTCCTTCGTTGTATGGAGCGTCCCACTCAACACCTACCGCGTGGCTTCGCCGTTGCTCTACGAGGGCTGCCTGTACAACCTCGACCAACAAAGCGGGGTCATCAGGTGCTTCGACGCGAAGACGGGTACGCTGCACTACCGCGAGCGACTGCCGGGGGCACGCGGCTTTACCTCTTCTCCCTGGGCCGGCGATGGCAAGGTCTTCTGCCTCGATGAGAATGGACTGACGGTTGTCCTCCAGGCGGGTCCCAAGCTGCAGGTCGTTACGACCAACAAGCTGAACGAAACGTTCTGGTCCTCGGTGGCGGTCGTTGGTGAGAATTTGTTGTTGCGGGGCGTGGACCATCTTTACTGCATCACCAAGTAAACGGCTCCGACAAGGGTATTCTTCATCTGATAAACTTTGCACCGAGCAAAAAACAAAAACCATAATAGCAGAATTACCTACACATTCATTTAACAACGGAAGGATAAACTATGGCACTTAATCGTAGAGATTTCGTCATTCGCGGCCTGGCTGCAGCCGCTGCCGGACATCTTATTTCCACTCAAGTCGTGGGGATGGAAGCTGAAACACTGAGCAATCAAATATTTGCAGCAGAAAAGCTGTCCATCAGCGCCGGTCGAGGAGTGAACAAAACTTAAAACTAAAAACTCAAAACTAAGGAGCCCCCCTCAAAAAAGATGCTGGGCATGGAAGATTTTGCTGGGGAAAGCTCGCCAACCATTCTTTATAATCGCAATTCAAGACAAGCAATCGCACATAAGAAATTAGGATTTGACAGGTAGCAATGGGGAGTGCTATATTGCCCAAGCGCCCCGGCAGTTTTTGCTGCCGAGTTCGTAGAGCTGTATAGTAAGATTCCGCAGCTCAAGAAGAAACGAAGGGTTACAGAATCCCATATAGAAGGAGTTAAATTACGACCCTACAGACCTCATCATCAACTGAAGTTCATCGTCCCAATTCCATAACTCGTCGGCGGCGCCTTATTTTGTGCCGGCCTCTATGCGAAGTCCCTGACGGCTGTAACCATAAACCTGAGGATAGATTTTAAGGAAGTGACTTATGAAATATCTGGTTCGATTTGTGACGTTATCTGCTCTGGCGTTATTTGTTCTGAAAGCGGGTTGCGGCCAGGCCGAGAAGGCTGGCTACCCGGCGGCGACCAGCAAAAGGACGCCGGTTAAAAAAGTGCTGATTGTTACCGGCGCCGACCACCCTGCGCACGATTGGCGGCAAACGGCCCCCGCTCTGGCGGAGGTGCTCCGCCAGGACCGGCGTATGGCGGTTGAGGTGGTTGAGGACCCGAATTTTCTCGGTTCACCGAAGCTCAACGATTATGACGTTGTCGTGCTGCATTTTATGAGATGGGAGCAGCCAACGCCGGGGCAGAAGGAGCGGGGGAACCTACGCAAATTCGTGTGGAATGGCAAGGGCTTATTCATTTTGCACTTTGGCTGTGGTGCTTTTTATGACTGGGCTGAGTTCCGCAATCTTGCCGGCCGGGTCTGGGACCCAAATCTAAGGGCACACGACCCAAGAGGGCCCTTCCGTGTTAATATTACCGATGTCAACCACCCCATCACGCAAGGAATGCAGTCCTTTGATACTGAGGATGAGTTATACACCTGCCTTGCGGGTGAGCGCCCTATCAAACTGTTGGCGACTGCTCGCTCGAAGGTGGACGACAAAGAGTATCCGATGGCGTTCGCATTCAGATATGGTAAGGGTCGTGTGTTTCACAGCGCGTTAGGTCATGATGTTATCGCCATCCGTAACCCCAGCGTCGCCGAACTTTTCCGCCGGGGCTGTGCCTGGGCAGCAGACCTGCCGCCTGTGCCAAAGTAATCGTAAATTGAAACTTGTCTGCCATACGTGTGGCGGAATAGTAAATTGAAAATCGTTAGAGGAGAAGCCAAATGAAAGTCGGATTTAACATGTTGTTGTGGACCACTCACGTTACCGAAGGGCATTTGCCCATTCTGGAAACACTTAAGAAGGTCGGCTATGATGGCGTTGAGATTCCCCTTTTCGAGGGGAAAGTTGAACACTTTGAAAAGGTTGGTAAATCGCTCCGGAATAATGGCCTGGCCTGCACATCCGTGACGGTCATCCCGGACGAGATGCACAATCCCCTCAGTAACGATGCCCAGCACCGTAAGGGGGCGGTAGAGCATCTCAAGTGGGCGATTGATTGCTCACAGGCGCTTGGCTCCGGGGTTCTGTGCGGGCCTATCTATCAGCCGCTTGGTGTTTTCACCGGCAAAGCTCCCACCGATGAAGAAAAGAAGCGTGCGGCCGAGGTGCACCGCAAAGCCGCCGATTTCGCTGCCAAGGCCAAAATAACTTTGGCTGTGGAATACCTCAACCGGTTCGAGTGTTATTTTCTAAATACAATGGCTGACGCAGCGGATTATGTCAGGCGCGTGAACCATCCGAACGTTGGCGTGTTGTTTGACACCTTCCACGCAAACATCGAGGAGAAGGACCCTGTCGGCTGCATCGCTAAATACATTGACGTCGTCAAGCACGTTCACATTAGCGAGAACGACCGCGGCACACCGGGTAAGGGGCACATTGACTGGCCCGGGACTTTCAAGACGCTACGGTCGGGCGGATACGATGGCTGGCTGGTAATCGAGGCGTTCGGGCGGGCGCTGCCGGACCTTGCTGCTGCCACCCGTGTCTGGCGAGATTTCTTTCCCAGCCAGGACGAGGTCTATACTGAGGGTTTGAAGTTCGTTAGAAAGCAGTGGAATACTGCGGCCCGATGACAAAGGTATTTGTTCGTAGTTCATCATTCGTTGTCGATGAACAATGAACTCATAACAATGAACCCCGCTTACAGCGGTCCCGCTTTACGAAGGAGAATCTATTATGCAGACAATACGGTTGTGGGTCATTCGGATTACATCGTTAGTTCTGTTGGTTTTTGTTGTCTCCGCTGCCGGGGAAGAGGAGGGTTTTAAGCCCATCTTTGACGGTAAGACCCTCGAAGGGTGGAAGGCGCCTGATATGAGCTGCTGGTCGGTGGAGGATGGGGCCATCACCGCCAGGTCCACGGAGCAGCACCAGGTGACAGCGAATCAATTCCTGGTCTGGCAGTTGGGCGAGCTTGACGACTTCGAGTTGAAGTTAAAATACCGCATCAGCGGAACCCCGGAGGCCAACTCCGGCATCCAGTTCCGCAGCCGGCTCGAAAAGGATGGCCACGCTGTCGGCTACCAGGCCGACATCGACCTGGCTGGTCAGTGGGCAGGGGCACTCTATGACGAGCAGGGGCGAGGGGTTTTGGCCCAGCGCGGGCAGAAAGCCGTTATCGATACTGAGGGTAAGATAACCTACATCGCAATCGGGGATGCGGAGGCCCTTTTGGCCAACATTAAAAAGGACGACTGGAACAATTATCGCATTATAGCTCGCGGCAGTCATATAACTCTGGAGATTAACGGTAAGGTTACGGCTGAGGTGATTGATAATGACAAGGGGCAGCGAGACCTGTCGGGGGTGCTTGCTCTGCAGTTGCACGCCGGTCCACCGATGAGCGTCCGGTTCAAAGACATTATGCTCAAGCGACTGAAATTAGAGGATAGAAAGAAGATTGTCCTGGTTGCCGGGCCGCGCAGCCACGATTACGGCTCACACGAGCACAATGCCGGCTGCCTGCTGCTGGCAAAATGTCTCAATGACAATATGCCCAACATTTATGCAGCAGTTTACAGGGACGGCTGGCCCAAAGACCCGACCGCACTTGACAATGCCGATGCGGTAATGCTTTTCTGTGACGGCGACGGTGGGCAAGTGGCCCTGCCTCATTTTGCAGAGATGGACAAATTGATGAAAAAAGGCGCGGGCATTGCCTTTATCCATTATGCTCTGACAGTTCCGAAGGGCCAGGCGGGTAACTATATGCTCGACTGGCTCGGCGGGTACTATGAGACTTACTGGTCGGTCAACCCGTTCTGGACAGCGGAGTTCAAGCAGTTACCAAACCATCCGATTACACGCGGCGTCAGGCCCTTCGCGATAAATGACGAGTGGTACTATCACATGCGATTTGTGGAAGATATGAAAAACGTAACGCCAATCCTGACCGCGATTCCGCCTGACGACACCCGCAAAGGAGCGGATGGTCCTCACAGCGGTAATTCCAATGTCCGCGCGCGGATGGGTATGCCGGAGCACGTTGCCTGGGCGTGCCAGCGGCCGGATGGGCTCAAGCCCGCCTTCGGCGGGCGGGGATTCGGTTTTACCGGCGGACACTCGCACTGGAACTGGGCACACAACGACTTCCGAAAGCTCGTGCTCAACGCACTTGTGTGGATTACAGGGGCTGAGGTGCCGACGGAGGGTGTGCCCTCAAAGACCCCAACCATTGAAGAGCTCCAGGCCAGCTTAGATGAGCCGAAGCCGGAAAATTGGAAGCCCCAAGAGATTCAGCAAATGATTGAGCGGTGGAACTCACGAAAGGATTATTGATTATTAGGATTTTGGGAGAATAAAGACGATATGGAATATCCAGAAAAGGGTGCAAGTATGCGAAGGTTGATTGTGATAATTGTTGCAGCAGGTTTGGTTGGTTGCGAGGGCTGTGCAGTTCTGGAGACCAAACCAAAGAAGCTGCGCCGACTGCCGGTGGCGGAATACCGCGAAAAGATGATGGCTGGCTGGGTCGGCAAGATGGTTGGCTGCGCCTGGGGTGCGCCAATCGAGTTCCAATACAAAGAGCAAATCGTCCCGGAAGAGAAGATGCCCAAGTGGGACGACAACCTGGTCAATAACAGCGCCGGCAACGACGACCTTTACGTCCAGATGACGTTCATGGAGACACTTGATAAGTATGGCCTGGGAGTCTCATCTCGCCGGGCTGGAATCGACTTCGCCAACAGCAGCTATCCGCTCTGGCACGCTAACAATGAAGGCAGGACCAATCTGCGGAAAGGTATCGCGCCGCCAGATTCTGGCCATCCTCAATTCAACAAGCACGCTGATGACATCGATTATCAGATAGAGGCGGATTATGCGGGGCTGCTTTCCCCAGGGCTGCCCAACACGTGCATTGAGCTGGGCGAGAAGTTCGGGCGCCTGATGAACTACGGTGACGGCCTCTATGGCGGGCAGTGGGTTGCGGCAATGTATGCCGAGGCGTTCTTCGAGAAGGACCCGGTCAAGATAGTGCAGGCGGGACTAAAGTGCATCTCTCAGGGGAGCCAGTATCACGAGGCAATTAGTGACGTGCTGAGGTGGTACCAGACCGACCCGAACAACTGGGAGAAAACCTGGCAGCTCGTCGAGGACAAGTACCAGAAGAACAAAGACTACCGCCGGTTCTCTTGTGACAAGGGCAAATTCAACATTGATGCCAAGCTCAACGGGGCCTATATTGCCATCGGCATTCTGTATGGGCACGGCGACCTGGACAAGACCATTATCATTTCCACCCGCTGCGGCCAGGACTCGGACTGCAACCCAGGCAACGCCGCAGGCCCGATGTTCACGACGATACCCTTCTCGAAGTTGCCCGAACGGTATACGAAGAAGCTGGATTTGGACCGTGTTTTTCAGGGGACGACAATGTCGCCGCGGAAACTGTTTGCCGCCACGGAGAAGCTCGCCCGCGAGTCGGTGGTGAGGGCCGGCGGGCGAGTTGAGAAGGATGCCGGCGGCAATGAAGTCTTCGTGATACCGGTGCAGACGCCCAAACCCAGCCCACTGGAGCAGTGTTGGCAGCCGGGCCCAATCGCAAACAGCCGGTTTACACAGGAAGAGATGGCCCAGATTACCGCGGCGGCCGGGAAAAACATATCCGAGGCGGTCGCAAAGTTCGCGCCGGGCTGGAAGGTGGCCAAGTGCGGCCAGGATATGGAGCCGGGGTTATATGGAGAGATGCTCGGCAAGAAGAACGTTCTGGTGACACATCCGCTGGACCGCGACACAGGCTGCGTGCTGTCGAATAAAGTAAAAATTCCCGAGGGTAAGAAGACGACACTTCGGCTGGTTGTCGGCCATCACCCGCAGGGCGATTGGGTTTTGTTGGTCAAAGGTGACGGCAAGGAATTGCTAAAGAGGGTTGTCGGCAAAGAGACGACAAAGGATGGCTGGATGGAGGTTGAGGTGGACCTCTCGGAATACGCAGGCAAGGAGGTAAAATTAGAGCTTGTCAATCAGCCAAGCGGCTGGGCGTTTGAAGCGGGCTACTGGGCAGAGGTTAAGTTGATAAGCCAGTAGCATAAGTCGTCGTGCGTAACGCGTTCAGCGTAAACGCAACTACGCAATGCGCACGACGCAATACGCAATACGAAAATGGAGGACAGGCAGTAATGAGAAACCTGCTATTTGTGTCGATGATTGCCGGCGTTTGTTGTTTTTGTTGCTCCTGTCAATCAATTGCCGGCCGGAAGGTAACAATCACTCGCATAGATAATCAGTTCTCTGATTATAAAAACTGGCCCATCCTGAAACGTTATGACGGGAACCATCTTGGCCGAATCGCCCTTCCTTTGGGTGGGATTGGCACCGGAACCGTTTCATTGGGCGGGCGGGGCGACCTGCGAGACTGGGAGATAATGAACCGCCCGGCCAAGGGCTTTATCCCCCGCAAGGGCCGATTGGGACCATTCTTTGCGCTTTATCTAAAAACCGCCGACGGCCAAAAACTTGCGCGTGCAGTTGAAGGGCCTATCGAACTATCGGATTATCAGGGTGCCGATGGCAGCACGGCGCCCAACCACGGCCTGCCGCGATTTCGCAATTGTTCGTTCGCTGCCGCCTATCCACTGGGGCAGGTGATGCTTTCAGACCCGGATGTGCCGGTGGATGTCCGCCTGGACGCATTCAACCCACTTGTCCCCTGCGATGCCGAGTCCAGCGGCATACCCGTCGCAATCCTGAGATATGTCTTTGCCAATAAGACCGATAAGCTAATTACCGCATCGCTCTGTGGAACTTTGCCCAACTTCATCGGAACTGATGGCGCAGCCGGCAGCCCCAAAAGCAATCGCAACGAGTTTCGCAAAGGCCGGCTTGTCCAGGGCATCTTTATGCGCTCCGAAGCGGTCCCGCAGAAGTCAGAGCAGTGGGGCACTATCGCGCTGACTACCGACGCCAACACCGCTGTTACTTACCGCACTTGCTGGCTGCCGGAGGCGTGGGGTAGCTCGCCTCTCGATTTCTGGGACGACTTCAGCGATGACGGAAAGCTGCAGGACCGCCCGACAACAAGAGAAGATATGCCGATGGCCTCACTGGCCGTCGAATTTGATCTGCCGCCGCACGGCACAAAAGAGGTAACATTTCTGCTATCCTGGCACTTTCCCAACCGTCAGACCTGGACGCCAAAAGGCAGCGAGCAGGACCGTATCGGCAACTACTACACAACAAAATATGCCGATGCCTGGGACGTTGCTGAGAATCTTGCAGCCAATATCGAAAATCTTGAACGGGCGACGGTTCAGTTCGTGCGGACCTTCTGCGACAGCGATTTGCCTGATGTAGTGAAAGAGGCGGCCCTTTTCAATGTCAGCACACTGCGAACGCAAACCTGCTTTCGCACACAGGATGGACGCTTCTATGGATTTGAGGGCTGCTCCGACCACGGGGGCTGCTGTCACGGCTCCTGCACACACGTCTGGAACTACGAGCAGGCCACCGCGTTTCTGTTTGGGCAGCTTGCGAAGTCGATGCGCAAGGTCGAATTTGGCCCCGCAATCGGCGACGCCGGCCTGATGAGTTTTCGTGTCAACCTTCCCGTCGAGCGAGCAAGGGAGTTCGGCAAGGCCGCCGCCGACGGCCAGATGGGCTGTATTATGAAGATGTATCGCGACTGGCAGCTTTCAGGCGACGACCAGATGCTAAAAGACCTCTGGCCGAATGTCAAAAAGGCAGTGGAGTTCTGCTGGATTGAAGGCGGCTGGGACGCCGACCGCGACGGCGTGATGGAGGGCTGCCAGCATAACACGATGGATGTGGAGTACTACGGTCCTAATCCGCAGATGGGTGTGTGGTATTTAGGTGCGCTGCGGGCCGCTGAACAAATGGCACGCTACGTCGGCGACGACCAGTTCGCCACTACCTGCCACGATTTGTTTGAGCGAGGAAAAAAGTGGATAGATGAAAACCTCTTTAATGGTGAGTATTACGAGCACAAAATCCGGCCGCCAAAGGATATCTCCAAAGTCGCCCCGGCCCTGCTCGTAGGTATGGGCGCCAAAGACCTGTCCAAACCCGACTACCAGCTCGGTTCGGGTTGTTTAGTTGACCAGCTTGTTGGCCAGTATATGGCCCACGTCTGCGACCTCGGGTATCTTGTTAAGTCGGAAAATGTCCCTATGACGCTGCAGAGCATTATGAAATACAACCTCCGCAATGGCTTCTATGGCCACTTTAACTGCATGCGCAGTTACGTCCTCGGCGATGAGTCGGCGCTCTTGATGGCGAGCTACCCCAAAGACCGTCCGGCTAATCCCTTCCCATACTTTACCGAGGTGATGACCGGCTTTGAATATGCCGCGGCAGTCGGCATGCTCTATGAAGGTCAGATGGACGACGGGTTAAAATGTATCAAGAACATCCGTGACAGATACGACGGCAGAAAGCGCAGTCCCTTTGACGAAGCTGAATGCGGCCATCATTATGCCCGAGCTATGGCCAGTTGGGCAGCGGTGCTTGCGCTTACCGGTTTTAATTATTCGGGTGTTGAGAAATCAATGTCTTTCGCTCCAAAAGAAGGTAACTTCTTCTGGTCAAATGGCTATGCCTGGGGCAGTTGCTCGATTAAACGCCGGAACAAGGAATTCCGAGTCGAATTGTCGGTTTTATATGGCGAGCTTGTTCTGTCAAAATTTAAGTTACGCAGCTTCGGCTTCGAGCAGTTCGACAAGGACGTTCATATAAAGGCGGGCGAAAAGGCCATATTCAATGTTGCCGGCACCGGTAATATCTGAAAATGGCAGCACGAAGAACCAATTGCTTGAACGTGTTTAGCCGGCGAGAACCGCGTTTTTCAGGCTAAACACGCACCAGTTTTTACCGAGAGAATTTACCCCCAAAAATCACCTTGAGCGTAAAAATAGCGTAAAATTTCAGTTGGTTTTGAGTGTGTAACCAGTATGCAGCCAGTGTGTAGTGAGTGGGTAGTTAACTGTTCCACTTTTGGCTGACGTTGAACAATTGACCCTTCAGAATGGGCTTATTTATGCCGATATATCGGTAGTTTAAGCCAAAGGGAGTTTAGAGTGGTCAGGGCCCAGCTCAGGCACTTTGAAGAGCACTTGCTGCCATTCAGATAATTCTGTTGATATTCCCTTGGTTAGTATCGGTCCCATTGGAATAGGTGGAGTGTGTCAGAATGAGAAGGTCCAATAAGCTGGGCAAAATTTGTGATGATGACCAGAACAAGTTACGACAAGTATTGCCGGTAATTACAGTAATGAGGAAATGTAAGATGGAAAAGAACATGCGGGAATATGCTGGTATTATCGAGAATTACTCGCATTTCAATCGTGAAGAAAGAAACCTTGCAGCGGTTCTTTACTATTTGCTTTTGAAACCTGGCAATATGGAAAGATTTCTGGAGTTGGTAGCCAAGAATATCAAAATCGTGCAAGATCAATTTGGGATATATGTTGAGTATTCTTATCTTCGTGACCTTTGGAATAGGCTGAAATGTAATGATGAAAAGCGAGGATTAATAAGAAACTTCTTGACTCTTAAATGTGATCAGGAAATCTTTGAAAAAGGCCTTGTCGAATTCAACGGTTTCTTCGGGGCTGTGCCTAAACCATCTGAGAACTATATCCAAAGTCCAGCTACGTGGAGCTTGCCAAGATTTGCGGAGAATATTCATGACAATGATGATTTGCTCCGTGTATGTAAGTTCAAATGGTCTTTTAAAGCAAAACCAGACATCGTAATTCATACATCAAGAGATACCGCTATTTGTATTGAGGCCAAGTCCGAATCTGGCGAAGGGTCCTATCCGGCAGAGTCTGAGGAAAAGAAAATATTTGAACAAAGGAGCATTAGAAAAATTGGACAAACAGAACTACAGAAATACTTTATGGAAGAGCTTTTAGGGATAAGGACCTATTTTGTTTTCCTTGTTAGCAAGGGCACACCTTTATCTGACAGTCACAAAATACTAGCTTGGAAGCAGGTCTTCGATTGTCTTGATGTAGGTGATTCGCCACGTTTTATCTTGGAGTGTATTGAATCCGCAACCAGAGGGACAACTTTGAGTCCAGTTGGAAAGAGCAGGACTGGAATGAATTATCGTGGGCAGTTGCCTTTTTCCGAGATGGTTGCCAAATGCCAGATGGAAGGTGATGATATATTGGTTGGATATAATGATGGAGGGGCAAGTGCAATGAGAAGCTCCACTCCAACATATATAAGAGAACGGCTTTATAAGTGGGATTTCAAAGAAGACCCCATCGGGAACAAGAATCTGAAAAATTGGATGAGCGGGAATGAGTTCCTCAAAATCGTGAGTGAGAAGTTGCCTGATTTTGTGGGCTATCACCGTGAAATCCTGACGGACGTTCAGAAAACATTTCAATAGTCTCTCGAACGCTCTTGTCGGCAATCTCCAAAAATTCATTTATCATATCGTTGTTCATATTACACCTTTACGAACAGTAGCATAGTCCATCTAAACTTGATAATACTCCTCTTATCTGTTATTCAATGCCCTGCCTTCTTCGTAGATATGAGCTGTCCAGTAATCCGCCCAATGAGCAAGAAGGGTAAGCGGTTCTTCTTTATGGGCTACACACCTATTATCTTCTATGTACTGACCATCGTGGTATAATATAGCTTGGGCTTCCGCGTCAGATAAGGGCAAATACTGTGACACAAGGTACAGACTGCGAGAGGCTAGGCTCATTTGGACAAGTTCTGGATTCGTTTTGTATTTGATATTGCGATTCTTTACCTCCCACTCATTATCGTTTCTTATATATAGTGGTTTCCCTGGCATCCCGATTTTGCCCACGTCGTGGAACAGCCCAACGATCACACAGCTTTCATCAGATATATCGGGCGCAAGGAAATCACGAAACTTGAGTAAGTTCTCTGCAACACTCACACTGTGTTCGAGTAATCCCGTATCTCTGTTCAGATGAAATCTCGTACTGGCCGGACTTGTAAGCCAGCTGGTTTGGGTCTCGAGCATCAAAACAAAACTGGCAAATTGTTCCTTCCGCTCAACAACCTTTTGTTTAAGGGCCTCATATCGTTCTTCTAACTTCATCTGATGATTCCTTATCCGTTGATTGTTAGCTTATCTTAGCTGGTATTTCCCATATTAAACGCCTATCTACGCGACCAAGCATTCCAATTCCACAATAATATCAAAATCTCCTTTCAATGGCAAGGCAAATGGCCTTGAGCGTAAAAATAGCGTAAAGTTTCAGTCGGTTCTGAGTGTGTTACCAGTATGTAGCCAGTATGTATCCAGTATGTAATCAGTTTTTACGCCAAAATAGACCATATAAGTATAGAATTAGTAATGACTCATGAATGGAGCTGATTTTTTGGGAGCAGGAGGCCGCTGGTTCAAGTCCAGTCACCCCGATTTCTATGACTGCTTCCCATCTTGCTGGCAGGCCCGTTTTAAGTAGCTCATTGGCTCAAGGCAGCGATTATAGTGACTGCATTGAAGAAGGAGTGAATAAAGATTGGCCGAAACAAAGAGCCGCTCTTTTCGTAGGCATAGCCCAGGCATACTGCCAAGATAAATAGCGCAGGCCAGTGTCCGGGGTTAGAGTGGACCATTGCAAACAAGACGGAGCTTATCAGAATTGGCGGCCACACCCCGTTCGGATTTCGGATTTCCCAAAAGGAGCGTATCACTGTTTGAAAAAAGCCGCGAAAGAGCATCTCTTCGAGCAAGGGCGCTATTACCACAGCCAGGATGACAATCAATATTCGCAACGACAACTGCGGATAAGCCGTTATCATTTCGAGCTCTTCGTGCTGCTGCATCTGGAAATCCTGGCCGTAGATAAGCTTGCCGAAAAATATCGTTAATAGTATTGCGGCCAGCACAAGCGGCCAGACGGCCAGAAGATTCACAAAGGCGGCTAAGAAGTCTTTGTGGATTGTTTTTACATTCAGGCCGAATCCCTTTAACCGCCGGGCGAAGCTGGCCCTTGCCAGAAAAATAATTACTGCTATTACCGCTATCCCGCCGGCAGAGAGAACCAGATTATCCCGAAAAGCGCCTTGCCAACCCTGCAAATTGCCCAGCAGTTTCGGGGCGAGTGATACTGCCAGCGAAGTAGCTCCAAACCAGATAGCTAAGGGGATGAAGGGCAGATAAAGAGGCATATTGTTTCTGCGCGGCCTCGAATCGGCTAATGCGTTTCTGCCCAGGGATGTCTTAAGCAGCCATACGCCGAATAATATCATCCCTGTTACACAAAGAACATCGTCTATGGTTGTAGTAGTGCAGAACTGTTTGATAATCTGAAAGAAATCCTTCGACATATACCTCTTTTTCCTGCGCCGGTGCAAAGTTATCTGTGCAAAAGCTGACAGCAGGGTTGAAAACGAAATCCTCTTTTATTACCATTACGCTTATGTGCTGCGATTTTGTGAAGTATCGCAAAATGCGGTCTCTTTTTCAAGGAAAATAGATATGGATATATTTCACATTGAAGGGCCGGTTCGGCTTTCCGGCACTGTCAGGATAAACGGCTCGAAAAATGCTTCTCTTCCGATAATGGCCGCCACCATTTTAGCTGCGGGCAAGTCGGTTATAAAAGCGGTGCCGAATCTCTCCGACATCACGGTCTGTAACGAGCTGCTTGGCCAGTTGGGCTGCAAACCGGCTCGTGAGCCGAACGGCGACTTGTCTATAGATGCAACGGTGGTCGATAATCCGGTGGGCGATTATGAGATTGTCCGCAAGATGCGAGCCAGTATATGCATATTGGGACCGCTGCTTGCCCGCTGCGGCAGAGCGGAGGTCTCAATGCCCGGCGGGTGTGCAATCGGCTACAGGCCGGTCAACCTCCACTTAAAGGGGCTGCAGGGGCTTGGTGCCGAGATTCATCTTAAAAATGGCTATATCACCGTTGAGGCGCCGAACGGTTTGACCGGCAGCGAGATTTTTATGGGCGGGCCTTTCGGCTCGACCGTCCTGGGCACCGCAAATGTGTTAATGGCCGCAACACTGGCAAAGGGACGGACTGTTATCGAATCGGCCGCTTGTGAGCCGGAAGTAACGGACCTGGCGAACTGCCTGAATAAAATGGGCGCGAAGATAAGCGGCATTGGCTCGCCCCGGCTGGTTATTGAAGGAGTCAGGCGGCTCCATCCGGTCGAGTATCAGGTAATTCCGGACAGAATCGAGGCCGGAACGTTTATGGTCGCCTCTGCCATAACTGCGGGCGAGTTGCGGCTGCGCAATTGCCGCCTGGGCGATATGATGGCGGTGGTTGATAAGTTAAGAAGCATCGGCGTAACGGTTGAGCCGGAGGATACCGGCTGCGTCGTGGCCGGCGGCAGTCCTATTCAACCCACCGATATTACCACCCAGCCGTATCCGGGCTTCCCCACCGATTTGCAGGCGCAGTTTATGGCCCTTCTGTCTCTCGCAGAGGGCAACAGCATAATTATCGAGAAAATCTTTCCGGATAGATTTATGCACGTCGCCGAATTAAGCCGAATGGCGGCGGATTTGCGAAAGGAAGGGCCGGTTGTTATTGTAGCCGGCGTAAAAAAACTCATCGCTGCGCCGGTGATGGCCTCGGACCTGCGGGCTTCGGCGGCACTGGTTCTGGCCGGCTTGGCCGCCGAGGGAACAACGACCGTCAACAGGGTCTATCACATCGACCGCGGCTACGAAAAAATCGAAGAAAGATTGAACCCTGTCGGCGCTAAAATAATCAGGGAAAGTGATTAGCTGCAAAAAATATAGATTGGCATAGAAAGTTCGGCTTAATAGTTTTGATGCTCCGGTTTTGAGTTTTCTGCTTATTTCCCTTGACGGATGCTGTTGATTGCGGTAAGTTTCTTCGTGGTTTGTGATACGAGATGCAAAAAATACAGCGGCGATTCATCAGGCAGCGGATTCATCAACTTTCCGATTAGAAAGGAGAACAGAAAATGGTAAAGATGGGAAATCGAGTGGGGGCAGAGTTTTTCGGAACCTTCTGGCTGGTACTCGGAGGTTGTGGCAGTGCGGTTTTGGCCGCAGCATTTCCAAACGTGGGAATCGGACTGCTTGGCGTAGCCCTGGCCTTCGGATTGACCGTTCTCACAATGGCCTTCGCCATAGGCCATATCTCCGGTTGTCACCTCAACCCGGCAGTGTCCATCGGGTTGTGGGCAGGAGGTCGGTTCCCGGCAAAGGACGTTGCGCCTTACATCGTGGCTCAGGTGTTAGGGGCAATTGCAGGGGCTGGGGTGCTCTTTGTGATTGCGAGCGGCAAAACAGGTTTTAATGCAGCAGCCGGTTTTGCTTCGAACGGCTACGGAGCACATTCTCCGGGCGGATACACGCTAACAGCATGCCTGGTCACAGAAATCGTTATGACCTTGATGTTTCTGCTGATAATCCTGGGTGCAACCGACAAGCGTGCGCCGCAGGGATTCGCGCCTATCGCTATCGGCTTGGGTTTGACGTTAATCCATCTGATTAGTATTCCGGTCACAAACACGTCGGTGAATCCGGCACGCAGCACTGGTGTTGCGTTGTTTGTAGGGAGTTGGGCAACCGCACAGCTATGGCTTTTCTGGGTGGCTCCAATCATCGGAGCTATTCTCGGCGGGATTATTTATCGCTGCCTGTGCGGAAACAACAAGTAACAACCTTTAAGTGAAAATAGACTGTGACAAGTAAGCGATTTGCCTTTACGAAGATAAGGAGAAATTCAATGAGCAAGGCTATAAGATTACGACTGGTTGTTCTGTGTTGTCTTGTTCTATTACTATCTTCTTGCTCCCAGGTTGCCATCACCGGCAGAAAACAGCTCAATCTGGTTCCGTCTTTTGTTATGAATTCATTGAGTTTTCAATCTTATGGCGAATTCCTTTCGCAGAACAAGGTGAGCAGTAATACTCAACAAATCCAGATGGTTCAGCGTGTTGGCAGCAGGGTCCAAAAAGCCGTAGAACAATACTGTGCTGAAAACAATTTGTCCAGCCAATTGCAAGGGTACCAATGGGAATTTAATCTTGTGGAAGACCCTTCGGTCAACGCCTGGTGTATGCCGGGAGGAAAGGTGGTGGTCTATACAGGATTGCTGCCCGTGACTAAAGACGAAGCAGGTTTGGCAGTTGTGATGGGGCATGAAATCGCTCATGCCATCGCCAAGCACGGTGCTGAACGAATGACCCACGGTTTGATTGTTGAATTCGGCGGTATGGCATTGTCGGAGGCCTTGGCTAAAAAGCCGGAGCAAACTCGCAACTTATTTATGAAGTCGTATGGTGTTGGGACTCAATACGGCGTATTGCTGCCATACAGCAGGGTTCAGGAGAACGAGGCCGACCGTATGGGTTTGATATTTATGGCTATGGCTGGCTATGACCCGCATGAAGCGATTAGCTTTTGGGAAAGGATGTCCGCTGCTAATAGAAATGCGCCGTCTCCGCCGGAGATATTGAGCACTCACCCTGCCGACGCAACCAGAATCAGAAACATCAAATCGCTGATACCAGAGGCAATGCAGTATTACCGAGCGGCCCAAACAATACGCTAAAATGTGACATATCGACGAGCGTAAAACAAGCGTGGTTTGGACTGCTTTTCCTGCGAGGTCTGGGTGGCTGATGGCATGGTTTGTAGAAACCAGCGGTTAGATTGTTGAAATAGAAGGAAGTTAAGTGTATTATATGGGCTTGAAAGCTGCAGAAGTATTTCAAAAGGGGTCAAATGGGAAACCCGGAATAATGCGTCAGGTAAGAATAAGATAAAATTTAGGAGTAAATCCCATGAAAAAGGGCCTGCTAACATTTCTCATGATTATCGCCGTATTCTGGACCTACGGCGTAAGTTCGGCCAAGGGCAAAGATGCGGGCGGCCAAGAGAGCAAACGTTCTGAAAGACTCCGGGAAGAAGGCAAGGCCAAAGGCAAAGCCGCAGAAAAAGACAGTAACAACATAGATAAGAGCAAAACTGACGAGGTCACCAGCAGAGGCAGGAGCAAGGGTGAAGCTGCTGAGGGGGCTGTGGACAAGGGAAAGGAAAAAGGTAAGGCGAAAGAAAATGTTACTGCGAAAGGCAAAGAACATCAACAGCAGATGAAGGCCCTTGAGAAGCAAGTGGTGCACGAAGAAGCGAAGTTTCTCAGAAGCATAGCGCGGCTGAAACGCATCCGGGAACTGGCCGCCGAACAAGGCGATACCAAGGTCGTTGATCGCGTTGACAAGCTTATAGCAAAGGCGCAGCAAATCAACAGCGACAAACATAAGCGAATGCAGGAGAAAAAGCAAAAGATTCTGCAACTAAGTGAAGGTAAGTCAGGCCCAGATATTCCGAAGGTCCTTGACAAAAGTGCGGATAAAGGGAAGGCCAGGGAAGATAAAGTTGCTGAAACTGAGCGGCCTAAAACCAAGGTCAAACCTGAGAGTGAAAAGGTCAAAGGAGAACCTAACAATCCTGAAGGGAAACCGGGCGGCCAAAGAGAAAAACGAAGGGCCGAAAGAAAGGGCTGATGGAGCATAGCGGTAAGTCTGCTTTAGTTCGGTAAGGTGTAATGTTAATACAAGATTTCTAAAGGAATGAACAAATGCTAAAAGCGATACTGGTCTTAGCGGTAACAACGATCGTAATTCTTTTTTCCGTAAGTGGGTGCAAGAAAGCATCAAGGGGCCCTGAAGCTGGTGAAGAAGAGGTGAAGACGGTGGCTGAATACGAGGCCGAAGCAAAAAAGGAAATCAACAAAGAGAATATGAATCAAGAGCTTGACAAGATAGACCAAGAGCTGGCGCAGGAGGCCAACCAGCCGCAGTAGTCTAGACTTTTTGTATCGCTCGGGTCGGCTGGAAAAAGCTATTTACCCAGAGCTCGTTCATTGAAATATGGACAATTTTGCGTTGAATATTTTGAAAGGATTGAAAGATGAGAATTGTAAAAGGAATTTCGATTTGTGCTGTGGTTGCGATATGCTTCTTGGTTTTGCATGGTTGCGGCGGTAAGAAGGCCGATGCGAATAAGCCCATCAGTGAGGCGAAGGCCGAGGCGGAAAAAATGGACGTGGGTCAGCTTCGTAATATGGCGATGGCGTATAAAGAAGCGATAGTGGCCAAGAAGGTGGATTTGGATAAGGTCGCCGCCAAGCTAAAAGAGATTCCTGTAACTGAATTGTTAGGTGAGAAAGCAAAGAATCTCAAGACCGATATCGAAAACCTTAACAAAGCGGTAAATGCACTAAAAGAGCGGTTCGAAGTATACTACCAAAAACTAAAAGAAAAAAGCGGCAATTTATCAGGGCTGGAGCTATAGGGGACCAGCACCTCTTTGCTTTGTTTGTCTGTTCCTTTCTGGTGGCGAAGATTACGTGAGGCGTTTTGCTGCGATGGGTCGCTAATGTTATTATAGCGAGACCGGGGTGCTGGAGTTGTCTGTATCAAGGGTAAATTGTTTTATTCATAGGAGATACTATGGGGCTTTTGAAGGAATTTAAGGAGTTTGCTGTAAAGGGCAATGCAATTGATATGGCCGTAGGTATCGTTATTGGAGCTGCATTCAACAAAATCATAAGTTCGTTGGTTAATGATGTGATAATGCCTCCGATAGGGCTTCTTCTGGGTGGTGTTGATTTTAAGAACCTGGAATTAGTTCTCAAAAAGGCCGGCGTTTCTGCTGCTGGCGGGGTGTTGCCTGCGGTAACTTTGCGATATGGGCTGTTTATTAACACCGTCATTGATTTTTTGATTGTAGCTTTTACGATTTTCGTGGTGATAAAAGCGGTCAATCGGCTTACTCGTATACGCCACGCAGCGACAAAACCAGTGTGAATTGTAGTATATTCCATCGACGTAGTTACAAATGTCGGTTTATATATCAACCTGCCCCCAGCCGCGGGAGCAACTGTATGAACGTTATAAGCGAAATATTTGAAAGGGCGACAAAATGAAAAAACTGCGTAAAATAGTGACAATCGTTCTTGCTGTAATTGTGGTTCTTGTCGTTGTTGCAGTAGTGCTGGTAAATCTTTTTGCCGACCGTGCCGTCAAAATCGGTATCGAGACGGCTGCAACCAAAGCCCTGAATGTCGGTGTCAGTGTAGATAACGTGAAGCTGTCGATTATGGCCGGCAAACTCGCCCTTGGGAATCTGGTGATTAATAACCCGCCGGGTTATCAATACGATAAATTACTTCGGCTTCAGAACGCAAGAGTCAAGGTTGATATAAGGTCGCTTCTAAGGGACACGGTTGAGATAAAAGAAATCAAACTCGATGGGGCCGAGGTTACCCTCGAGCAAAGGGGCATTACAAGTAACAACCTCCAGGACATAATAAAAGCGATACCCTCCGGCCCTAAAACTGAAACCGGCTCTCAGCCGTCCGGCAAAAAGCTCCATATAGCTAATCTCGAGCTTTCCAATGTCACGGTCAGGGCAAAATTACTGCCTGTCCCCGGAAAGGTTGACACCGTTACTCTGAAACTTGCACCGATAAAGATGACCAATCTGGGTAGTGACAACAAATTGGATACGGCCGCGCTATCAAGCAAGATTCTCTGGGCAATCGCAGACGGCGTCGCCGAACAGGGCACCGGCGTCCTGCCCGATGAGATGTTAGGTTCCCTCAAGTCAACACTTGCTAAAACCGCCGAGCTGGGTAAGGGAATGTTGAAAATCGGCGAGGACCTCGGCAAAGATGTCATAAAAACCACAGAAAACCTCGGCAAGGGAGTTACCGAAGGCCTCAAGGGTTTGCTAAAGCCGAAGAAAGAAGAATAGTGGATACAATGGCCATCGCTTTGTGAGGTTTCATCATCCCCTCCAGAGGCGCTGCCTGTTCAGTTTGGCTGATAGTATGTCCCGTGCGATGAGAACGTCTTCTCTAACCTGGAAATCGAACATTCCGGCACAAATAAAATCGGCGCCGTTTTCGTAGGCAAATTTGAAGCCGTCTTCGGGATGAATTGCACCCGCTGCTAAAACCTTATAGGCAATCCACGGCCTGGTGACGGTCTTCATAAACTCGATGGTTTTCTCCGGCGTTTTGCACCAGATATTATCGTTCTCCGGCTCTCTTTTGGCCGACCAGTAGCTATCGCTATGCAGCGTTTTCATATAGAAATCGGGCTTTATCCCAGCTTTTTCGCAGGCAATTGGCACCTCTACATTGTGGCCGGCGAGCCCTGCAACCACTTTATTTTGCTTGATAAATTCTACGGCTTTTCCGAGCAGGTCAACCTGGCTTTTTTCGACGAAAGTATCTGCGACGCCGCCGTGAACATATACTCCGACAGCTCCCTCATCGACTGCCTTTTTTATCTCCGTTGTCAGGTCGTTTTCTTGAATTTTCACCTGTGCAATCCACTGGAGTTTGCCGCCTCTTTCGTTCCAGTATTTTGTGATGATTCTGATGCAGTGGTCGTCCAGCCGTAGTATCGCGGTATTTATGCCCATCTCTTCGCATAGCGCCAGCGTCTCTATAACCTTTTCATCGGTGAAGTAGTGCTGTAGCAAATCCGATACGTAAGTCAGGTCTCTGCTGTGCGCAAAGCTGCTGATTAGATTACCGCCACAAATAAGCCGGCTAATCGTAAGGTTTCCGATTTCCCCTGTTGGCAGGTCCTTGATATCACCTTTAGGTAATTCTGCACTTGACTTTTCTGCGGTCTTTTGTTGTTGCGCCAGCAAAATCTTCTCTTCAAGACTTAAGCCGAGTGCAGCGCCTGCGGACGCAACGAAAGATTTTTGCAGGAATCTGCGGCGATTCAAATTTTCCGACCCGCCGAAGGCGGGCTCATTGTTTTGGTTACCAGGGACAAATGAGTTTAATACGAGTGACATTATGCAATCCGCCTATGGCCCGCCGAGGGCGGGTCCGCTCATTTGCTTTCTGCCCCCGCGCCAAGCAGCTTCATCAGACTTCCAAACTCGACGGGAAAAAGAATAACTGTGTTTGAAGGGCTGGCTCCAAGTCCATCGATAGTCTGGAGCGTGCGCAGTTGTATCGCCAAAGCATTTTCTTTCATAATGGCGGCGGCTGCGGCAAGATTTACCGCAGCGAGCTTGTCGCCTTCGGCCTTGGTTATCGTGGCGCGTTTCTCTCGCTCGGCGGAGGCCTGGCGGGACATCACACGCTTGAGGTCTTCGGGCAGCTCAATATCCTGCAGACGGATTGAATCGACGTGCAAGCCCCAGTCTTTGATTCGCTCTTCAACGTTTTCTCCTATTCGTGCCTGGATTTGCTGGCGCTCGGAGAGCAGCTCATCGAGAGTCAATCCTCCTACCACATCGCGCAGTGCCGCCTGAGAGCATTGCGCAATAGCAAAGCGAAAGTCCTGAATACGAATTACCGCCTTTTCCGAGTCTTTAACCATGAAAAAGAGCGCCCCGTCGATTTCGGCTGGCACGTTGTCGCGTGTGATTACCTTCTGGTGTGGGATGTTAACTACCAGTATGCGGGTGTCGATGAATCGCACATACTCGATAATGGGGATAATGTAGAGAAGCCCCGGGCCGCGCACGGCCTGGAAGTTTCCCAGTCGCAGCACCACGCCGCGTTCCCACTGGGCAGCAACGCGCACGCCGCTAACGAAGATGCCCCAGAGAACCGCTACAATGACAGCAGTGACTATGGCCGTTTTCTCATCCAGTGCTCTGCTGACCACCGCCCAGTACATCAGGAGCGCGAAAATAGCTAAAGGCACCAAAGTCAACACGCCCCGCAGGCCACGGCCAAGCGAAATGTGCTCACTTGCGGGCTTTGCGTACTGCTTCTGTGATTCTTCGAATTGATGGGATAATGCTAATACCATAATCTTTCACTCCTTTAGGCCGTTAGAAATCTAATTTCTAACGGTCTTTACTTTTGTCGAGTATAGTTGCCTATAAATCCGCCGAAGGCAGACCCGTAAAACTGTGTCTGTCCAGCGTGTTCCATCTCTGGCAGGTAATGGGCCGGGTTGGAGTCGAACCAACGTAGGCTTACGCCAATGGGTTTACAGCCCATCCCCTTTGACCACTCGGGCACCGACCCGTTTCGTCGCTCGTCGCTTGTGACTCGTGGCTCGTAATACAGGAAACATTAAAAAATAAAAAGAGTCGGATGTCAACTGCTTATTCCAGTTCCATCGGAAAATAGTTCCTGGCGTTGTTGAAGCAGATGTCCTCAACCATTTTCCCCAATAAAGCCATATCGGCTGGTAAAAGCCCCGCTTCGACGTCGTTGCCGAGTATATTGCAAAGGATTCTGCGGAAATATTCGTGCCTCGGATACGACAAAAAACTCCGCGAGTCCGTCAGCATCCCGACAAACCGGCTAAGTAGCCCCATATTCGAAAGCACCCTTATATGCTCTTCCATCCCGTCTTTCTGGTCGAGGAACCACCACGCCGAGCCGTACTGCATTTTGCCAGGGACTGAGCCGTCCTGAAAGTTGCCGACCATTGTCGCAAATACGGCATTATCCTTCGGGTTGAGATTATACAGGATGGTTTTGGGTAGTTTGCCGTTCATATCCAGCCGGTCGAGAAATTTAGCCAATGGCTTAGCGACTTGGAGGTCGCCGATTGAATCGCAGCCGACATCCGGGCCGAGGGCCTTGAACAACCGCGTGCTGGTATTTCGCAGGGCGCCGATGTGAAGCTGCTGGACCCAACCGGCTTCGTAGTCCATCAGGGCGAATTCATACATCATCGCTGACTTGAATTTGAGACGCTCGGATAAATCGAGTTCCCTGCCTGACTTTATCTTTTGGAAGATTTTTTTGGTCTCGCTGTCGGTGTAGTCCTCAGCGTATGCTGTTTCCAGTCCGTGGTCTGATAGTCGGCAGCCGTTTTGGTGAAAGTAGTCGTGGCGTTTGCGGATTGCTTCGATATACGAGTCAAAGTCGGCTATTTGCATACTATCTGCCTCTTCGAGTTTGTCAATCCATTCATTCAGGATTGCAATATCCTCCGCAGCCATCGCTCTGTCTGGCCGAAAAGCGGTGTGGACTTTGATTTCAAAGCCGTTCTGCTTGATTTTCTTATGATGTGAGAGCGTATCGAGCGGGTCTTCGGTGGTGCAGACAAGTTTGACATTCATTTTGCGCATTATGTTGCGGACGCTAAACGCAGGCGACCTTAACATCTCACTGGCAATTTCGTAGATTTCCTTTGCTGTGTCGGGGGCAAGGAGCTTATCTATGCCGAAGTATCTTTTTAGCTCCAGATGGGTCCAATGATAAAGCGGGTTGCCGAGGCAGTCCGGCACGGTCTGTGCCCATTTTTCAAACTTTTCATAATCGCCGGCGTCGCCGGTGATATATTTTTCAGGGATACCGTTAGCCCTCATTGCCCGCCATTTGTAATGGTCGCCATAGAGCCAGGCCTGCGTGATGTTGTCGAAGCAATGGTCGGCGGCGATTTTGTCCGCAGGCAGGTGGCAGTGGTAGTCGTAGATGGGCATCTTCTTTGCGTGTTCGTGGTAAAGAATTCGAGATGCTTTGGTCTGCAAAAGAAAATCTTCAGTTATAAATTCAGGCATTTTTGCCCTCTGGATTCGTGGTTCGTCGTTCGTATCTCGTTCTTTGTGCCTATGTGCCTTTGCCACTCTGTGCCTTTGCCCTTGTGCACTTTCGTTCGCCATTATGCCTGTCCCGGCGGAGGCGGGGGTGGCGGTTTGCGTTTTGGCGGTTTGTATTCGGCCAGTTTCTTTGCATAGTCAGCTACCTCGCTTCTTGTCTTTTGTAGCCGTTCCGACACTTGCTTTGGCTGCTTCTTTTCTTCCTGCCGCATTTTGTAGTCATAGATTCCGTAAATGGCCCATGCGGCCGCCAGCCCTACTACCGCGATTATCATTACTATTTTGAACATAATGTCATTCCTTTTATATGTTAGTGCCTCGCTGCTCTTGGTTCGCTGTCATTCCGCACCCGTTCGGCTGTGCTCAGGGCAGGCTTTGATGCGGAATCCAGTAATCCGTCATTGCGAGGCTTGCCCGCCGTACGTCTGGCGGGCCTATCTTGTAGGCCGTGGCAATCTCAATTGCTAAAAGAACCGAGATTGCTTCGCTTCCGCCTTCGCAAAGCTACGGCGGACAAGTCGCTCGCAATGACAACCATCAACTGAATAATAACAAATCGCTAATTTGTCATTCCCGCGCAGGCGGGAATCCAGAACGGCAGGGTGGGCTCAGCCCACCAACCATCCTGCAGAATAATACCCAAATCCTCTGCCCAGGTCAACCAAATGTGCAGCGGAGCAGTTTTGGTCGCAAAAAATTGCTAAAAAAGGTTTTCTACTGGAGACAAAAAGGGTATAATTTTAAAAAGGAGTTACATCGGTAGGATAGCCGTTGCAGGCAGTATAGATAAAAGTCGTTTAACATAGAGGTAAGGGGAATCTCATGAAAGTATTCATAAGCTGGTCTGGCGAGACGAGCAAAGCTTTGGCTGAAGTTATGAGCAAGTGGTTGGAATGTGTTATTCATGCGGTCAAACCTTACTTCTCACCAGAGGATGTGACGAAAGGGTCTCGTTGGAGTACAGAGATTTCAAAGGAACTTGAGGCCTCGCAAGTCGGCCTTATATGTCTCACAAAGGATAACTTAGAAGCACCTTGGCTTATGTTTGAAGCTGGGGCTATTTCAAAGAATTTGGACAAAGCTCATGTTTGCCCAATTCTTTTTGGGGTTGAGCCAGCGGATATCAAAGGACCGCTGACGGCATTCCAATCCTCACGGTTTGAAAAGACAGAGATCAAGAAAGTAGTCAAGATGATTAATGGGCGGCTTGGTGATGGTGGATTGTCTCCGACTGTTTTGGATTCCGTATTTGAAAAATGGTGGCCAGACTTAGAAAAGGAAGTTAACAGTATATTATCCAAAGCACCTAAAGCCAAGAAGAACGGAAGCCGGCCCGAGCGTGAGCTTCTGGAAGAAATTCTAGAGCTTAACAGAAGCTTCTCTAAGAAATACCATCCTTCCCACTCAGAAGAGAGGCTGGCAGAGGAAATTAATTTAATGCGCCGCAGACGAATGCAACGGTTTCATCCAATGATGTTCGAAGAATTGATGCACATTGTTGGATCCAAGTCTAATGAACCTATTGCGGTGTTAGTTATTGCGAGCATATTCCGGGATGACATACCATGGCTATACGAATTGGGAGTTGATGCTTACAGAACCGCAAAATCCGGCAGTAGAAAGGCAGCGGAAGAAGCATTAAGGGCCTTTCAAAGGGCGATAGAATTTGCGACGCATGGCCCATTTGTGGAAAAATTTATGATGGATTCCGAAGAATCTCACATGTTGATGCGTGAATTGCCTGAATTTCTCGAACATTTTATCCGGAGATATCTCGGGGGCGGGGGAAAGCCTGGTTCTGGTAGCAAGGGGTGAAAAATTCCATGCACCGGTTTTTCTGCATTCCGTGTCCCAGGCCAATGGATTGCTGACGCAGGCAAGCACGAAATAACATATTCGCACCCATCTATTTTTAATTTTTCTGCTTATCTTTCTCTGTGTGCTCTGTGGCTATTTTTTTAATTAGACCGTGTACGTTGAGGAAGCCGTAGTGCCGCCGCGGCCGGTCCAGTTCGTATGGAAGAACTGGCCTCGCGGTTTATCAACCCGCTCGTAAGTATGGGCGCCGAAGTAATCTCTCTGGGCCTGCAATAGATTGGCTGGCAGCCGGGCGCAGCGATAGCCATCGTAGAAGGCCAGAGCCGAGGTCATCGCCGGCATCGGGATACCCATCCGGATAGCCTTGGAAATCACCCGCCGCCAGGCGGCTTGCGCCTTTTTAACAGCCCTCTTAAAGAACGGGTCAAGCAATAGATTAGTCAAGCCGGGATTTTTGCCGAAGGCCTCTTTAATTTTACCCAGGAACACCGAGCGGATGATGCAGCCGCCCCGCCAGATAAGGGCGATGCCGCCATAGTTTAGGTTCCATTTGTATTCTAAAGCGGCGGCCCGCATCAATTGGTAGCCCTGGGCGTAACTGACTATCTTTGCTGCATACAGGGCCTGACGCAGGTCGTTGATAAAGCCATTTTTGTCGCCTGTAAATTTTGACTTCGGGCCTGTGAGGACATTCGATGCTGCGACCCGCTCTTCTTTGATGGCCGACAGGCACCGGGCCAAAACGGCTTCGCTGATGAGCGTCAGCGGCTGGCCGGCATCGAGAGCGGCAACGACAGCCCACTTACCGGTTCCCTTCTGGCCGGCGGTATCGAGAATAAGGTCGATTGTCTCGCTGCCGTCCTCGTCCTTATAAGCAAGGATGTCCCGCGTGATTTCGATAAGATATGAATTAAGCTCGCCCTTGTCCCAGTCGGCAAGGACCTCGTGCATCTGCGCATTTGTAAGGCCGAGACCTTCTTTCATAATATGATAGGTCTCGCATATCATTTGCATATCGCCGTATTCGATTCCGTTGTGGACCATTTTTACGAAGTGCCCCGCCCCGTTTTCGCCGACCCACTCGCAGCAGGGGTGGCCATCGTCGGTGCGGGCGGCGATTTTCTGAAAGATTGGCTTTATGTGTTCCCAGGCCGCAGGTGAGCCGCCTGGCATTATCGAAGGACCTCGCAGCGCTCCCTCTTCGCCGCCGGAGACGCCGGTGCCGATGTAGAGTTTGCCTTTGCTTTCGACATACTGCGTGCGGCGAATGGTATCTGGAAAATGCGAGTTGCCACCATCAATGATGATGTCGCCATTTTCAAGATGCGGCAGAAGCTGCTCAATGAAATCATCGACCGGCTGGCCGGCCTTGACCATAAGCATTATCTTGCGAGGTTGTTTTAGTGCTGCAACAAACTCTTCGATTGATTTGCAGCCGATGATGTTCTTGCCTTTGGCCCGGCCATTTATAAAATCGTCCACTTTTGAAACGGTCCGGTTGAAACAGGCGACGGTGAAGCCCTTGCTTTCCATATTGAGGATGAGGTTTTCGCCCATTACCGCAAGACCTATCAGGCCGATGTCAGCCTGCGGTGAGTTTATTGAATCCGCCTGCGGTGAGTTTATCGAATCCGCCTGCGGTGAGTTTATCGAATCCGCCTGCGGTGAGTTTATCGAATCCGCCTGCGGTGAGTTTATCGAATCCGCCTGCGGTGAGTTTATCGAATCCGCCTGCGGTGAGTTTATCGAATCCG
>Ga0315279_10001673_pt1 | contig 36199 bp, 32 predicted proteins | sample YL17G06_20_MG_FD_203694 | JGI IMG/M metagenome (GOLD analysis project Ga0315279, IMG submission 203694) | Sediment microbial communities from Yellowstone Lake, YNP, Wyoming, USA - YL17G06_20 | ecosystem: Environmental > Aquatic > Freshwater > Lake > Sediment | place: USA: Wyoming | collected...
CGAAACTGGCGTGACAATATCGGATCAGCAGATGCACGAGCTCCATTTGCGGAAACACAAGGCTCTACAACGCTGGGATTACACGTTGGCGCCGACCAAAATGTGAACTTATTGTTGCGGCGTCCCTAAGGGTCTGTCAATGAATAACGTTTACACTTTGCTGCAGGCCCCCAGGCCCGCTGGCGAGGCGCGAGCGACGAGCATACCCGGGGTGGTATGTAAGGAGCGAGCAACAAAGCCAGCGGGCCTGCGGGCCGCAGCCCGGAGGGGCGCGGCGGCGGGCGGGCATCTGCTTCGTTGCCGCTCCTCGACGATGCACACCGACATCGCCTGCGTCGCGGCGCCTCGCATCTGCCCGCCCGGCGCTCGCGCCAAAGTGCAAACGTTATTCATTGACAGGCCCTGAGATGTCTGGGAGAAGGCCCGAGTATCTTTTGCCGTGGTGAAGCCTATCATGCCGAAGCAGTCCCTGCCATTCCGAAGTTCGCTCGGTGCCTCAGTTTTACTGGGGCAGTAAAGGCCAACACCAAGCGCTCACCTAGTCGAACTCGCGAGGGCAGCTGACAAGCTCGCAAATGGCGGCAATGTTGAAGCGTGGCTTGTGGATAATGCTTGACAGCAGGCGCAATAAGACATACTTTATAGAATAAAGTTCTTTTCACAGTCAGGAATCAACCGGAGGTTTCTTTCATGGCCACACTCCGTTGCCGTGTAGTGATGGGAAAGCTGAGATTTCACTTTTCAAATTCCTGGAGCGCAGCGCTGAGTCCTGCTGTCCTGTGCTTGGCACTCCTTATGAGTTCCTGTGCGAATGAGAAAGCAATCGCTGTCAACGAGCGCATTCACCACGACGATTTTGAATACAGAGTGACCGACTTCATCGTGATGGACTCGATCGGGTCAGGAGAAGGGCAGAGAAGAGCGGAAGGGCATTTCTACGTCGTCACGTTCGAGGTGGAAAACCGGGCCAAAAGAGTCGCTCATGAATGGGACAACTCCATCGCCTATGTCGTTGATAACCAGGGGCGGAAGTATGAGAATCTGAGTGAATTACAGTCGTTCCTGAATACGATCGAGCCCTTTAACTACTCTTCTCATCATACTACCCCAGCTGGTGCAACCGATACCACCCGGCTGATATTCGACCTGCCCAAAAGTGTTACGCAACCCTATCTAATGGTCCGGGGTGAACTGCTGATGGGTGACGTTTTCGACGGCAAGGCCTTCGCGAAAACGAAGGTCAGACTATTCTGACGGCCTGAAGATGCCGTGTTTAGGGTTAGCGCTCGAATGCTGCGTTTTCGAACACACACACGGCAAATCGAGGCCTCAACCTTCAGTCGTGAGAAAATGTTCGTAAGAGAAATTCTATCTGTTGATGGAATGCTTGCCAGTTTTTATCCAAAGCGCGTTTGGCTTCTTTTCTCCGCTTTGGCCTGTCTCACGGTGGAGACTCGGGTGGGACTCTATATCCCATACAAGACACTCGCGAAAGCTACCTTGACATTTTCCCCGTCCTAACCTAAGAATGGGATGTATATCATTCCCTTTTGAGGAGTTAGATTATGTGGAAAAAGCCAGAGCCCGATGAGCCGCAATCCCTCAGACCGCTGTCATATCCACCTTCCTCAACAGTGCCCGCAAATCCTTCGCCTGGACCTACACCTTCTGCGGAAGTGCGTCGCGAAGGAGCCCTGATTGGCCAGTCGCTTTATGTGAAAGGGGACCTCAGGGGTGCCGAGGACCTTCGGATCGAAGGTACCGTAGAGGGAAAGATTGAGCTTCCACAGAACAATGTCGTGGTAGGGAAGAACGGACGGGTGAAGGCCGACATCTATGGACGCGTGATCAGTATCGAGGGTGAGGTGCAAGGGAACCTGGAAGCCGAGGAGCAGCTGATCCTGCGCCAGTCCAGCACCACCCGCGGCAACATCAGGGCCGCTCGAGTTATCCTGGAAGATGGGGCTAACTTCAAAGGGAGTATCGACATGACTCCGAGGGAGGAGGTTGTCCCCGAGACAGCAGCCACCGTGCCGGAGTCCAACTTGCAGGATTCCGAAGGGTAAAGGGACACGGCCATCGAGGTGAACTCCCGGCAAAGCTCCTTTGAGAACCGTCGAATGTTATTCCAGGCCCAACCCACGATGACAAGGATCGCCACTGCGTCACATCGCGATGGGATCGCCCATAGGACCTCGGGGCTGGGAGTGCTTTTCGAGCAACTGGTACGCGGGCGCAAATACTTCATTCTGGATCTGGGACCAGCGCTCGGCATAAACATCGATTTCTGGTCCCAGATTTCGTGCAAGATTTACATCCAGGATTTCTATCGAAGTCTTCGCGCCCCCGGTGTTTTCCCTCCGGAGGAGGGAGTCTCTTGCGAGTCTGTGTTCGACAAGTTTCTGCCCGCCGAGCCGGATGTTTACGTGGATATCATCCTGTGTTGGGACTTGTTGAATTACTTCAAGCCGAGCGAGATTGAAGGCCTGGCACGATGCCTGAGCCGCTACTGTCAACGCGGGACGCTGCTGTTTGCCCTCGTCTCTTCCCTTCCACAGATACCGGCCGAGCCGATCACATTCAGGATCTTGGACCGGACACAGCTGATCTATGAGATTCACACCCAGGCAGTAATTCCGGCTCCGCGGTATCTGGTAAGAGATATTATCCGGCTGATGTCGGGCTTCCAGGTGCTTGGGTCCTTTCTGCTTCGCAATGGATTCCAGGAGCACCTGCTTTCCTACCGATAATGCCGACGAGACTGGCTTGGTGTCGCTGTCGATTTCAATTGAGTGGGAGAACTTGTTGCTGGCTTCACGAAACGAATTGTTTTCTTAAATAGAATCGCCCCTCGCGAAACACTGAGGAAATAGCTGCTTCGGATTCCTCTGCTTCCTGGCGACTCCACTCAAGGAACCGAGGGCGATAGTGGAGAAATGCCCCTAAGGATTGAACCTGGAGGCGTTCCCGATCCGTGCTTTCTCTCAGGTCGGTGCCAGAACGAGCGCCAAAAAAAAGTGGAGTCTGCTGGAAGTTCAGGCCCGCTCCTCGTATACTAGGCGCGGCCACGTTCCTCTTCAGCGGACAGGGGGTACCCGTGCTTGCGTTTTCCTGGCAAGCAGGCTGCTGCCCTTTTTTCAAGGAGGTACGGAGTGCGGTCCCCTCCGCTTGAGTCCGGCGGCCGAAAGAATACCTTGCGACTACGGGCCCGTGCCCGAAATCTCTTGTTCGAGCCCTCGCCTGTAGAATGAGGTCGCGCGTATGCCCGCACTGTCCCTCTTCAGGCGTGTCGAAGAGGAAACGGGTGGGCTGGTGCCGTCGCAGAGGGCAGGCTCGACGCTTAGAATGTTGTCATTATCGGCGACATCATGCTAAAAAGCTCATTCTGAGGGAAGCAATCATTCCTGAGAGCACCGCTTGGCCGTTTCGTAAGCAGGCGAGGAAGGAAACATTATCCACATGAACGGATGCGAAAACAAAATCAGGAAAAGGGCCGCGGAATTTACCATACCTCAAGAACTAAAGGCCATGGGGCTCTACCCTTACTTCAGGTCCATTGAATCGGAGCAGGACACCGAAGTTATTATCGAGGGCAAAAAGACCCTTATGTTCGGCTCCAACAGCTATATGGGCCTTACGAGCCATCCCAAGGTCAAGGATGCGGCAGCCAAAGCACTCCAGAAGTACGGCACGGGTTGCGCGGGTTCGCGCTTCCTCAACGGGACACTCGATATCCACATCGAGTGCGAGGAGCGTTTGGCAAGGTTCGTGAAGAAAGAGGCGGCCCTTCTGTACTCCACCGGGTTCCAGGTCAACCTAGGTGTGATTGCCGCGCTCATTGGGCGCGAGGATTACGTGATTCTGGACAAGCTGGATCACGCGAGCATTGTGGACGGTGCCAGGCTTTCCTTCGGCCGGGCGCTCCGCTTCAAGCACAATGACATGGAGAGTCTGGAGTGTTGCTTGCGGGAATGTCCCGCCGACAAGGGCAAGCTCATCGTCGTGGACGGCATCTTTAGCATGGATGGTGACATAGCCGATCTCCCCACGATTGTGAAGCTCGCCCGCCAGTACAATTCCATGGTGATGACCGACGACGCTCATGCGATCGGTGTAATCGGCGAAAGAGGAAGCGGCACGGCGTCCCATTTCGGCCTCACCTCTGAAACCGATCTGATCATGGGGACCTTCAGCAAATCGCTCGCGTCGGTGGGCGGGTTTGTCGCAGCGGATGAGGAGATCATAAACTATCTGAAGCACGTTTCACGCGCCTTGATTTTCTCGGCCAGCCTGCCGCCGGCCAACATCGCCACGGTCATGGCGGCCGTGGATATCATCGAGTCCGAGCCCGAGCGGGTTGAGAAGCTTTGGGCCAACACCAAGCGCATGTGCGAAGGTTTGAAGTCCCTGGGCTACGACCTGGGCAAGGCTTGCACACCCATTCTCCCTGTGGCGATCGGGGACGACATGGACTGTTTCCGAATGTGTATGTTCCTGCAGGAAGAAGGGGTATTCGTAAACCCGGTGGTCTCGCCCGCCGTCGAGGTAGGCCATGCATGCATAAGGGTGAGCCTCATGGCAACCCATACGGAAAGCCAGATCGATTTCGTCCTCGAGAAATTCGAAATGGCCGGGAAAAAGCTGGGAGTACTGCCTCATGGTCGTTCGCATTCGGGAAGTGCAATCGCGGAGTGACAAAGAACACTTCATCAAGCTTCCCTGGAAGATTTACCAGGGTGACAGGAACTGGGTCCCACCGCTGATCATGGAACGCCGAGCGTTCCTGAATCCCCTAAAAAACCCGTTTTTCGAGCATTCCGCTGTCGGTCTGTTCCTGGCCCTGGATGGTTCTGGGAACGAAGTCGGCCGAATCGCGAGCATCGTCAACTACAGTCACATAAAGACGCACAACGAGAAAGCGGGTTTTTTCGGTCTCTTTGAGTCCGTGAACGATCCGGAGGTCGCGCACCCCCTGCTCGAAACCGCCGCCGACTTCCTGCGTTCCAGAGGGATGACGATCATGCGGGGCCCGGAGAACATGAGCGTGAATGACGATCTAGGCCTCCTGATCAAGGGGTTTGATTCCCCGCCTTTTTTGATGATGCCTCACAATCCTTCGTATTACGAGAAGTTGGTGGAAAGCTTCGGCTTTGCCAAGGTCATGGACGTTTACGCCTACTACGGGGAGACCGACGGGAGTATTCCCGAGCGGCTCAAGCGAGGTACCGAGCTGGGCAGGAAGCGTTACAACTTCACGATCCGTACTATCAACCTGAAGGACTTCGACAAAGAGATCAAACTGATTCAGGAGCTTTACAACCAGGCCTGGGAGCAGAATTGGGGCGCGGTTCCCATGACCGGCCGGGAATTCCAGTATGTCGCAAAAGATCTTAAGCAAATCATTGATCCAGGACTATGTTTGATTGCCGAGGTGGATGGAAAGACCGCCGGTTTCTCGCTGGGGCTTCCGGATTTCAACCAAGTCCTGATTCATCTGAACGGGCGTCTGTTTCCGCTGGGTATCTTCAAGCTCCTCTATTACCGGCGCAGGATTAATGCGATTCGCGTCATCACCATGGGCGTTCTCAAGGAATACCGCCGCATGGGCCTCGACAGGGCATTTATCTACGAGACTTACAAGCGGGGAATTGAGAAGGGCTATTACAGAGGGGAGATGTCGTGGATCCTCGAAACCAACACGCCCATGAACAACGCGCTGCTTCATTTGGGTTTCAGGCTCTACAAGACCTATCGGCTCTATGACTACAAATTGTGACCGGGCTGCCTTCGTGAGCCGCACTCCGCACACCCCTATAGCCACTCCTCCATCATGAGCAAGGTTCTCGTAACCGGAGCCAGCGGTTTTATCGGAAGTCACGTCGTCGAGATGCTCGCCGGACAGGGATTCTCGGTGCGCGCGCTCGTTCGGAAAAGCAGCAGCCTCGCCTTCTTAGGGCAGGTAGGCACAGAGCTGGCGTTTGGAGATGTTGCCGATCCTGCATCCTTGCCCCCGGCGCTTGCCGGCGTGCAGGGCGTCGTCCACTGCGCCGGTCTCACCAAAGCGCTCTCTCTCGACCAGTACCGCCAGATCAACCGTGACGGCACCGAAAACGTCCTACGCGCGTGTTGCTCCATGCAACCCCGCCCATCCCGGATCGTCGTCCTGAGCAGTCTGGCGGCGTTCGGTCCGTCCCGCGACGGGCGGCCTGTGCACGAAGGCGACGAACCACATCCGATCAGCGATTATGGCCGGAGCAAGCTGGAGGGGCACCGCGTGGCGGAATCCTTCATGAAGGAGCTCTCCGTCTCGCTCTTAATCCCGCCTGCCGTCTACGGACCCCGGGACAGAGACATATACACTTACTTCAAGTTTGCCAAGATCGGGATCGTGCCCTTTCTGGGGTGCCGGGAGAGATATCTCTCTCTCGTCTACGTCAAAGATCTTGCCCGTGCGGCCGTGGTGTGCCTGCTTGAAGAGGAGGCAGTCGGCCGGAGCTATTTTGTGGAGGATGGTGAGGTCCATACCTGGAAGAGCTTTGCCGGCGCAATAACTTGCGCCATGGCGAGAAAGCCTGCGTCCGTGGTGGTGCCGCGCTTTGTTGCCCGTGCCGCGGCGGTCTTGGTCGACGTCTTCTCTCAAATCACGCGGCGGCCACCACTACTGGGGACGCAGAAGATGTGTGAACTCCTGCAGCCCTCCTGGACCTGCTCGGGTGAGCACATCCGAAAGGAGCTGGGATTTCAGATTCAATATCCGCTCTGGAAAGGAGTGGAGGAGACCTATCGCTGGTACGTGGAGCACCGTTGGCTTTAGCGGGCGACCCGCACGCGTGGAATCACTTTGCCCTGGGACTTAATTGGCAGGAGCCCGAAGAGAGGGTTTTTCAACCTTGTGGCGACGGAGCCGGGGTGCTCCGTATCAAGACAGGCCGGCTGTAGACAAATTCCAGCAGGTATCTGGCTTGAGCAAGCTTTTCGGCATGCCGACCGATTTCGGCATACCCCTCGGCCTCGATGATTATTGCGCCTGGCGCCCGGTGGACAATGACGCGAGCGATTGGCTGGTCGGGACTCTGAGCGAGCGTCTCCGCGAGGCGCAGGATGCCGGCAAGTTGCAGTGCGACCTGCCGCTGCTCTTCCTGCAGGTTGGCAAGATCCTTATCCTCCAAAATCCGCAGAGCACCACAGTGGTAACGGACCACGATCGCTGTTAGCAGAAGGAGTTCCTTCGGGAATCCCGGGAACGACGGGAGCCGGCGGAGAAGACGAGAGGCCGCCTTGCCCTGCTTCTTCCGAGAGGTGGAACCACCGGCTTCGTGCATGATGGCGGCGGCGTGCAGGATCGCGCGCTGATTTCTGATCTCTTCCAGAGTTGCAGGCAGGAGCGTTTTCAACCCATTGTACAATTGGAGGGCCAGCCTGCGCACGTGCCGGGCGTGGTCCAGATCGGTACCCAGGAAATAGGCCAACTTCTGGAACGTTTGCAAAGCCGCCTGGCGCACGTGTTTTGGGGATGGAAGCCCAGCCCGCCAAACACTCCACAGGGAGGCGGGCCCCAGCATCTTTTGGCGGTATCGCTCGATGCGTTGCTCCCTCTCATGACTGATTCCCGCCCGCCAGCGGGCCCGGCTTTCCGCATCAGGAAAAGCCCCTATCTGGATGGCAGTATCCCAAAGCACGGCGAGATCGTGAAGCTCGCCAAGCCAGTCCTGCAGCTCTTTGAAATCCCGGCCCCACTCCTGATGCCTGTGCGGGAGAAAGTTTTCAACGGTGTAGCGGAGCTTTTTCAGGCCGATGCGCAGCCTATGGAAGGATATGACACTGCGGTTGCGCAGGGCCTGCTTGTGCAGTCGATAGGCCTCGTCCCAAGCCTGTAGCGCGCTCAGCTGAAATACCTGGCCTTCCAGGGGTACCCGGCGGGCGCGCACATGCAGCCGCCTGATCCAGCTGCTCCACCTATGCGGGTCGAAATCATGGAGGACTTCCAGCGCATTCTGTTTCAGTTGTTGCTCACGCTGCGCAAGGTGATCCAGCAGGCGCGCCGCAACCGGATCGTTCTGTGCGCTGAGATGACGTACCCACTCCATCATGACATGCACATCCCGCAACTCTCCGAGCCTTCTGAAAAGCCTCCCACCCTCCTTCCTCATGGCCCTCCAGGTTTTGTCCGGATCGATGATCGTGAGGCCGTCGGCCATGGTGCGGCAGCGTCGAAGAGCGATGCGGAGATTGTGAACGGATTCCGGCGCAAAGTCCCGGCCTGCCTTGTCGCATTCCTCGAGCACCCTTTCCATCCAGTATTGCAGCCCGGACGGCAGCCTGTTTGCAGGAGGCTGGTTCTGCGGCGATATGACCCGATTTGCTGTCGCGAGCGTTGTGTTCACGGAGGCAACCCTTCATGATCGAGGCCGGCGTTAGGGCCGGCCAATTCATGGGACTATTATCCAACTCTTTGTGTCGCTCTCACAAACCCAAAAATCCGCAGCGCAACCAATGAGCTTTGTGTTTCTTTGTGATCTTCGTGTTGTTTTTAAAAGACAACACGATGATACAAAGATCACGGAGGCTAGTACAGTCGCTATTGACATATCAGCAGGGTGAAGACGACAGTAGAGCTTCTATTGAGGCTGCCCGCGATTCCGCAGCCAGGAGGTAGACCATGTTCTCAGATCCGCTGTCGCGGCGGGAGTTCCTGCGGAGCACGGCAATCATCGGCGCGGCAGGTTCTCTCGATCTTCTCGGCGATGACCAGATCATAGCCCAAACGCGTCCGGGCACGACTACGGACTGGTTCGACCGGCCGATGCGCTGGGCGCAGTTGACACTCGTCGAGAATGATCCCGGCCAGTACGATCTCCAATTTTGGCTCGATTACTTCAAGCGCGTCCACGCGGATGCCGTGTGTCTGAGCGCCGGTGGCTGCGTTGCTTACTATCCGACCAAGATCCCGCTGCACTACCGAACTCCCTGGATGAAGAACAGTGACCCTTTTGGTGCTCTTGTAGCTGGCTGCCGCAAGCTTGGCATGGTGGTCGTGGCACGCACGGATCCTCACGCCGCGCATCAGGACGTTTATGAGGTCCATCCTGATTGGATCGCAGTTGATGCTGAGGGTCGGAAGCGCCGCCACTGGGCCTCACCCGATCTTTGGGTTACCTGCGCGCTGGGACCGTACAACTTCGAGTTTATGACTGAGGTGACCAAAGAGATCGTAACTCTCTACAAAGTCGACGGTATCTTCAGTAATCGCTGGAGCGGCTCGGGGATGTGTTACTGCGAGCACTGCCAGAGAAATTTCAAGGTAGCCGCGGGAATGGATCTTCCCCGCACAAATGATCCCCAGGATCAGCAGCGGCGAGCCTACCTCGTCTGGCGCCAGCAGCGCCTGTTCGATCTCTGGCGTCTCTGGGACGGTGAAATCCGGAAGATCAATGCCAGCGCCTGCTTTATCGCGAACGCCGGCGGAGGCGCTCTCTCCGAACTCGACATGAAAACAATCGGCGAACTGGCGCAAACGCTCTTCGCCGATCGCCAGGCACGGCGAGGCGTCGCGCCACCCTGGACCAACGGCAAGAACGGCAAGGAGTACCGCGCGACGCTGGGCCGCAAGCCAGTTGTGGGCATCTTCAGCGTCGGCTTGGAGGAGCCCTATCGATGGAAGGATTCCGTGCAGAGCGCGGCCGAAATACGTATCTGGGCGGTTGACGGCATCGCCAACGGCCTGCGGCCGTGGTTTACCAAGTTTTCCGGCACTCTGTACGACCGGCGCTGGCTTAAGGTAGTGGAAGACATCTATGGATGGCATCACCGCTGCGAACGGTATTTGCGCAACGAAGAGCCGCTGGCTCGCGTGGCGCTGGTTTATTCGCAGCAGACGGCAGCTTTTTATGGCGGGCCGCGCGCCGCTCAAAAAGTTGAGGATCATACCCTCGGCTTCTACCAGGCCTTGATCGAGGCACGCATCCCTTTTGAGATGGTGCACGATCGGCTTCTCGATCCGGTACGTATCGACCGATTCAAGGCGCTAATCCTTCCCAACATCGCAGCGCTCTCCGATAGTCAATGCAATCAACTGAGAAGCTATCTTCGCCGCGGCGGCAGTCTGGTCGCGACTTTCGAAACCTCCCTCTACGATGAATGGGGAGTGCGGCGGGAAGACTTCGGACTGGGCGACATTTTGGGCGTGAGGTACAAGGGCCGAATCGATGGGCCGATGCAAAACTCCTATCTAAGGATCGAAGAGAATCCAGTGACGCATCGGCATCACCTGCTGCTTGCCGGATTGGAGGATGCCGGGCGGATCATAAACGGCGTTTACCGGGTTGACGTGGAGGCGCGCGAGAAGATGTCGGATGCGCCGCTCACACTCATTCCTTCCTACCCCGACCTGCCGATGGAAGAGGTTTATCCACGCCAGCCGAAGACCGACATTCCCGGGATCTACCTGCGAGAGTTGCACGGGAGCCGTGTTGTGTATTTCCCGTGGGATATCGATCGGACTTTCTGGGAGGTGCTGTGTGTTGATCACGGCAGGCTCCTTTGGAATGCCGTTCAATGGGCCGCGAATGAGGAAAGTCCCGTCACCGTTAGCGGACCCGGGCTTCTCGACGTGACGATCTGGCGACAGAAATCCTCAATGACCGTTCACATGGTGAATCTCACAAACCCAATGGCGATGAAAGGTCCCTTCCGGGAGTTCATCCCGGTCGGTGAGCAGAGCGTGCGAGTACGTCTCCCCGAAGGGAAAAGAGCGCAAAAAGTGCAGTTGCTCGTCAGCGGGGAGGTACCCCGCACCCGTGAGATCGGAGGCTTTCTGGAGGTGACGATTCCATTGATACTAGTCCACGAAGTTCTCGCCATCGACCTTTAGGAAGTCGGCAGCAGGTAGTAGGCAGTTGGCAGTAAAAGCTCTAGTCAGAGACGGCTCACTAAGAGACTGCCTGCTTTAGACAACCGGCAGGAGATTCCACGAAACCGGCTGAATGCACCAGTTCTGGCTGTGGCCGCCAGGCCACTCTGTGGTGAGACGTGCGAATCCTGCTGACTTGTGTTATTGGTAGAAGCTGACTGCAGAACAGAAAGAATCAAAGACGGGAGAACTGATAATGACTCTGACGCGTCGTGATTTCGTGCAGAACGTGGGGAAGCTAGGAATCGGTCTTGCGGCCTGTTGGATAAACAGCACGGCAGGTCAGGGTGTCGCCGCGCAGGCAGCGGGCGAACCGTTGAGAGCGCGTATGAAGATCGATCCGGAGCGGAGACTTGGCTTGATCGATCCGAACCTGTACGGCAACTTCATCGAGCACCTCGGCCGATGCATATACGGCGGTCTCTACGATGAAGGGTCGAAGTTCTCCGATGCCGACGGCATACGCAAAGACGTGCTCGAGGCCGCGCGTAGGCTGCGCATCACGCAGCTACGCTGGCCAGGCGGGAACTTCGTCTCAGGGTACCACTGGGAGGAGGGGGTGGGTCCCAGAGATTCTCGCCCCGCGCGCTACGATCTGGCTTGGTTCGAGCGCGAGTCGAACCGCTTCGGCACCGACGAATTCATCTCCTACTGCCGCAAGCTCGGCACGGAGCCCTATATCTGCGTCAACGTCGGCAACGGCACGCTGGATGAGGCCACGCACTGGGTGGAATACTGCAACCACGACGGCGGCACCTTTTTCTCCGACCTGCGAAAAAAGAACGGGCACGCGGAGCCCTACCGGGTGAAATACTGGGGCGTAGGGAACGAGATCTACGGCGACTGGCAAATCGGCCACAAGAACGCTCAGGACTACGCGAAAGCCGCCGTGGAGTTCGCCAAGGTCATGAAGTGGATGGATCCCAGCATCAAGTTGATTGCGTGCGGCAGCGGCGATCCTGCATGGGATCGCCCGGTTCTAGAGATGCTGGTGCGGTACGTGGATTACATCTCCGCCCATCACTACACGGTTACCGAAGACTTGAAAGACTATTACGAAATCTTGGGCTCCGTGGCGCAGATGGAAGCGACCATGCGGATTTCGGCCGCAACTGCGGAGGCGGTCTCGGCAGCCGCGCGCAAATCGCCGCCGGTTGCTACGGCCTTCGATGAATGGAACATCCTGAACAATTGGTCGGACGGCGGGAAGCGCGACGACGTACACAAATATGAGATTTCATACAACCTGCGCGACGCGCTCTGGGTGGCCGCGGCGCTCAATGCGCTCCAACGCAACTGTAAAACCGTGCGGCTGGCCAACCTCGCACAGCTCGTTAATGTCATCGCACCGATCTACACTACACCCACGGGTATGCTTCTGCGAACCACCTACTATCCGCTTGAGCTCTACGCGAACCGTTCGGCGCGAATTGCCCTGGACGTGTTGAATCTTTCGCCGCGCTTCGAGACCAAAAACTTCGGCGGGCAGAGTTACCTCGACGTGTCGGCCACATACGACGAAGAGAAACACCGCATGACCCTTGCCGTGGTGAACCGGCGCAAAGAGGGCGATGTAGTAGGAACTATTGAGCTCCAGGGAGTACGCGCCAAGCCTGGGGGGCGAGCTTTTGTCATCACGGGAGGGAGGCCTGAATCCGAGAACACACTCGAGAATCCTAAGGCCGTGAGCACGCAGGAGGCGAAGTTTGCGGCTTCCGGAAGCAACTGGGAATACTCTTTCCGGCGCCACTCGATCACCTGGCTCGAGTTCGACCTCGAAAGCTGAGCAGATCTCCGTGATATTCTTATCTCCCCTGAAAATCCCCTGAGGATGTCTCATTTTGGATGGTTGTGGCCCAATAGATAAATGTCAGAGCCGCGAGCGGACTGCCGCGACATGATTCGATGGCTTTTCAAATGCAAATCAGAAAAACTTTGATAGGAGAGAAGTCTGGCCCTAATGCTGTGTGACCCCGCTCCCTTCGGTCGCGGCTCTGAAGGCCTGCTTATGGGGCAGCAAGGTCGCGCTTATCGCTCCGTCTTGATATCCATTGGTGATTTTCATGCGCAGTGGTGTGCCGGAGATTCAAGGTGGCTATGAGATGGCTTTGCGAACCTCGTCGAGAAATCTGGGCATTTTGACCTTCGGATCTCCTTCACCAAGCGTCTCGAGTTGAATGTAGCCCCGATAGTTTGCTTCCTTCAGGATCGAGGCGATTTTTGCTAGATCCGTTTTTGTCTCCTTGCCTCGAATAAATAGGTTTTCCTTGATCTGCCAATTGATGGCGTATGGCGCCACTCTGGCTATCTCCTCGTACGGATCCCCCGTCCGGAAGCTTCCGATATCCAGGTACGCCCCAATCCACTCGGAATCGACCATTTTCAGAAGAGCCAAGTTCTCATCGGCCGTTTGGATGAAGTCCGCGTGATTCTGCAGGGCCATCATTACACCGCATTTTCTCCCCTGATCAACGCACTTCCGGATAGACCCTACCACCCAGTTGGTAACTTCTTCCCTCGTGTGCCCCTGGGGGATGCCTCTTCCCGCGAAAATCCGAAGCATTGGCGCCCCCAGCCTGGCGGCGCACTCCGTCCACGCCTTAGCCAACTCGACATCTCCCTCTCTCTTGGTTGCATCGGCATCCGTAAAGTCGTTTCTTACCCCCGTTCCGCTGATGTTGAGCCCGAGCAAGAGGGCCTTGCGTTTGATGTGATAGACGTAATCGACGGGGGGCAGCTTCGGGTAGTTGGGGAAATAATAGCCAGTGGGATCCACCGCGGAGAAGCCGAGCCTGGCACAAAACTCCAGCACTTCATCGAGATTCATCTCGCCTTTGGTCAACGGCGTATTGAACGAGTAGAGGTTACAGCCGATCTTGATATAAGGTCCGCCCACTCGCTGCGGTTTTGTTTGGGGGAAAGCGTTGCGAGACGTCACGGAGATTCCTGACGCCACCGCACCTGTTACTGCGGCTGTACGTTTCAAGAAGTCCCTTCGATTCATCATCCTTATCCTCTCTGTGATCTTCGTGTCTCTGTGGTGTTATGCTGGTAACCTTGTATACACCATCGAGACGCAGAGGCCACAGAGGAAAAAGGAGAAAACCGTCTATGAAACGGATCATCTTACTGATCTGCTACACCGTTTTGCTGGCGAGCGTTTTCAGCCTCAGCCAAACCAAACCTCGTGCTCGCGATCTTGGCGTTCCCTTCGATGGCACTCCGGGCTCCGTCAACGCCATCACGGATGTGATAGGAGTGGAGGTCGGGCACAGTACCCTTATCTCAGGTGAAGGCGCGCTCGTGGTCGGTAGGGGACCGGTACGAACCGGAGTAACAGTCGTCCTGCCGCGGGGAAGGAAATCGAGCGATTCTGTCTTCGCCGGGTGGTTCTCTCTCAACGGAAATGGGGAGATGACAGGTACGGCTTGGCTAGACGAAGCCGGTCTGCTCGAAGGGCCGATCGGGATCACGAACACGCACAGCGTCGGAGTTGTCCGCGATGCAATCATCGCCTGGAGACTGAAAAGCGCCGGTCCCGATGCGGCAGGATTCGCCTGGTCCCTCCCTGTGGTCGCTGAAACCTGGGACGGCTATCTCAATGACGCGAACGGATTTCATGTCAAAGAGAACCATGTTTTCGAGGCGCTCGACGCCGCGCGGGGCGGCCCGGTCGCGGAAGGGAACGTCGGGGGCGGCACCGGCATGATCTGTCACGAGTTCAAGGGTGGAATAGGAACGGCATCGCGGAAGTTGACCGAGAGAGCCGGCGGATACACGGTGGGAGTGCTGGTCCAGGCAAACTATGGCCTCCGGCCGCAACTGAGGATAGCGGGCGTGCCCGTAGGTGCGGAAATCCTGGACGGTGCGTTTCGCTCGAGCGAGGAAGGCTCGATCATCATCGTGATCGCAACCGATGCACCGTTGCTCCCAAACCAGCTCAAACGGCTGGCGCGCCGCGCCTCCCTGGGCCTCGGACGAATGGGTAGCGTGTCGGGAAACGGTTCGGGTGATCTCTTCCTGGCTTTCTCAACCGCCAATCCGGGAGCTGGCAAAAGCAGCGGGATTGCGTCGCTTCAGATGCTTCCGCACGACCGCATGGACGTGGTCTTCACGGCGACGGTGCAGGCTACTGAGGAGGCCATCGTGAACGCGCTGGTTGCCGCCGACACCATGATCGGCAGGGACAATCACCGGGTGATTGCGCTTCCGCACGGCCGGCTGCGCGAAGTCCTGCGCAAGTACAACCGGCTTATTCAGAAGTAGCCCGGCTGCTCTGTGTCTCTGTGGTTTCACCACGGAGACACAAAGAGCACGGAGATATCAGTTACCAGATATCGCCGACGATTTCCCTGCCGCGCTCGCCGCAGACGTGGACATCCACGGCTTGAAGTCGCCGAGACTATGCCCACTGCACTCGATCAATGATGCTATGCAACCGCAGGCCGTCGGGTCGCCAACCGTCCCAAGAATAAGGATGGTCTGCGTCGAGATCATCGCGTCTTCTGTGAGGAGATTCTCACGTCGCCGGAGCAAACCACTTATCGATTCCTCGTGAGGGAGAGGTCGATGGAATTTGGCACATCCGTCTCGTACTCAGTTGCAGTCTCGCTTAGCCTTCGTCTGCCTATTTCGAAGCCGCGACAACGCCTGACACCCAAAGCAACCAAAGGTTATGAGCTCTATGATGCGGAATCGTGCGTCGCAAGGGGGGTGACATCCACGCACGAGGGTGCTGTCTCTATCTTGATTTGGCTGACTTTCGAGTCAGCTTAATCCATTCAGTGATACAATCCCCACAAATCGAGAAGCGGTTTGTTCAACGGCTTCTTTCCAGAGTCTCTTGGTCTATTGTGCCAATGGGCTGATTGGCGAGAGACTCGGGAAAGAAACTTATTCGTTAGGCAGACAAGAAACAGGATCGTCATGGCCAGAAATTCAACAGAGTCTGCTTTCATGCGGAAGTGCAGTTGGTTCGGTGCGGCAGCGGTGATCTCGGTTACGCTCGGGCTGTTGCCTGCCTGCGGCACCAATAGTAACGATAGCTCATCGGCTCGCACCGACTCGCGCGATTCTTGGCAGTACCCCCTTCGCCTCGGTGATGCACGCGCAAGGGTTCACGAAATCTTGGGTAATGCCACTCGGACAACAGAAGTCTTGGAAGAGTATCCGATGTCCGGCGTTACCGTATGGTTCGATTCGGAGGGTCGGCTAACGAAGCTCAATTTTCATGGCGAGGCAGGGGCGCTCTATTCAGGGCCAAACTCGATGATCGGCGCGAATTGGATTCCCTCAGACAGACCCGTTTTGTCAGGTCTGACCTCGCACGCGAACGAAGACGACTTCAGACGCCTACTTGGTTCGCCGGTTCGTGAATACGAGGCGGGCCCATCGAACGCCAAGGAGGTGCGACGTGTCTGGAGGTACGGCGGTTACCTGATCGATGCGTTGTTTTTGGTCTCAGATCGCACCAACGAAGGGAAAACCTTCACGAAGGGTTCCCTGGTGTGGTTTGAGGTCTCTCCAGGGCGATAAGCCGCCTAACAATCGCGTCGAGCGGCCGCGCAACAACCGCACGCTGCTCACGCGAAACGTTATGCGGACGCACTAGACCGGTCTCTTGTGGCCAAGGCAATGGAAAGGAGTGAATGAACCCTCACGCCGCACACCTGGCAGTTCTGGCAGGTCGTGGAGACTACACCGACAACCTATTTTACCTTAACCGTGGAGAGTTTCACGGCACAGCCTTTTGCATCGCGCCGCATTTTTTCATTACCGCGGCACACGTATATCAAGCAGCCGCTGAGAATGGAGCCGTTGCCTTGGGCCGACTCGGTCCCGAGAAACCGCAGATACAGTTGGTTCGCGATGCTGAGGTGTATGAAGACATCGACCTCGCTCTCTTACACTGCCCGAATCTTGGAGCAGAGATCCTTCCCGTCAACTTCGCTGCTCTCACCTGGCTTACCGACGTCGTCGCATTTGGATATGCCTTCGGTCTGGAACTAGCCGATCTACCGGGACAGCCGCATGTGTATCAACTGCGTGCATTCAAAGGGCATGTTATAAACAGGCGAGGTTTAACTCAGTTGCGTGGGGTACCGCCGGGCTATGAGGTCTCGTTTGTACCGCCTCCCGGTTTGTCCGGCGCTCCACTTCTTTTCTCGGTCGGTGACTCACCAGCAGTAACGGGAATCGTTCTGAAGCACCACAGCGCAGAGTTGGCAGGGCGGCACATGGATCTGGGACTCGTGCTCGACAGCGAAGAACTCCTCACGTTGGAAAGCAGGCTCGTGGGAGGCAGTATCGCAGAACGACTCTTTCGGCGCGAAAGGATTCCGCCGCGCAATCGCTAGCCCTGATAATGGAGCGAACTGATCGGCGGGGCGCATAACAAATAAAGGATAACGCGGTTGGAGCGGACCGCTGAAACGCGCGGCCGCTCAACCGCAGCCCGTTTGGCAGCAGTGGACACGTTGTCGGGGAGAGAAGAGACATGCTGACGAGTGTACTCGCCGGGGCGTTGGCAGGCGGACTCGTGAGCCTTCTCGTGAACGAGTTCCGTGATTCCTTGCGGATCAAGCGAGCTACCAATGGCCTGCGCCTACAACCCGAGGGGCGCGCTGGCACGCGCGTGACCGCCAGAGTGAAGAATGACTCGAACTACTGCATTGATCGGGCGACGGCCTATGTGACTATCCACCACGAACTCGACGACATCCTTTCTCCACCGCTCCACTTCGCGGCGTTCATCGGGCCCTATTACAGGAAGACGCTCCAGGAGGACCGTCTCTGTTGGTCCGTCACGAAGCCGGAGCGTAACCCAATGTCCGTCGACATCTATCCCGGCGAGTCACAGCTCCTCGATTTGGCCGACTTCGGCGCACGTTCGGAGTGGATTGAGGTTCCGTCTGAAATGGGCTGGTCCTCAGGCCAGACGGCGGAGCAGGCGAGGCACGACGGCCAGATCAGTTCGAGGGTGTTCCTCAGGGCTGGAAAGAAGTACCGGGGCTCGGTGAAGGTCGTGAGCAAAGTCACTCGTGCCCGGACGTTTGAGATCGAGATCGACCCAGCCGACGAGGTACAACCTGTGCGGTTGTTGGCGTGAAAGGGCTGCTGCCCAAGGGGATGCAGCTGACGAAGCGCGGGCCACTTGTAGGTTGGCGCGCTGCGCGCGCCATCTTCATTAAGTCGCGCTTCGCAGCTGATCGCCGCTGTTGGCCTGTGAGTTTGTTTCCGACCATGGTTTCCATTGGCATGTATGCGCCAATGGCGTATAGTATCCTCTGCGGTTCGTTGAAACACCAATATTCACAAGGAGTATCACCACTGTCCTTGACGACGATCGATAGAGGTTTATGCAGCTTGCCCTGGCTCTGCGCCCCCAACAAGGTGCCCTTATTCCTGGTAGCGGCGGTTTGAGAAAACTGCGCTGGCCCGTTCCAGGCCGCGGCAAGCGCGGTGGCGCAAGGATTATTTATTACTGGGACAAGCCTACCGAGACATTTTTCATGCTGTTCGCATACACCAAGCAGGAGCAAGGCGACCTAACGGCGAAGCAGGCCAAAATTCTCGGTCAGCTTGTCCACAAGGAGTTCAAGTGAGAGAGCAGGATTTTAAGGATCTAGCCACGAGTGTCCGACAGGCCGGACGAATTCGCCGCGGCCGCATGAAGCCGTGTCGGGTCTATAGATTCGGGCCTGCAGATATCCGGTCGATTCGTCTAAACCTCGGCAAGTCACAGTCCGAATTCGCCCTCATGATTGGCGTGGGCGTCGCAACGCTTCAAAACTGGGAGCAGGGGCGCCGGACTCCAGAGGGGCCTGCTCGAGCCCTGCTCAAGGTTGCAGCTGAGAATCCGGAAGCCGTGGCTGAGGCTCTGAGTGCGTAGACAGGCTAACAGTGGCATCCAGCCGCCGGCGCATAAAACCCGCAGCGGCTGAACGTCGGCGTTAGCCCGCTGCACGACCGGCTGCGCGAAGTCCTGCGCAAATACAACCGGCTTACTCAGAAGTAGTCTGAATTATGTCGGAGAAACGCTTTGCTGACTCCGGTAGTTCTACTTCCTTATTCCCTTTACTGTCATCCGGATAGAGTAGAAGCCCTTGCTGGCGGTAACGAACAGGGTTTGCCTGTCCCTGCCGCCGAAGCAGACATTGCCTGCCCAGGGTTCGTCCACCGGGATGTGCTCGATCTGCTTGCCGGACCGGTCGAACACCGTCACCCCTTTGCCTGTCAGGTAGACGTTCCCCTCATTGTCGATCGTCATGCCGTCTGAGCCCATTTTGCAGAAGAGCCTCTTGTTGGAGAGCGTGCCGTTCGCATTTATGTCGTAGGCGTATGTCCTGCCTGCCCCGATATCCGACACATAGAGAACTTTCCCATCCGGCGTGCCGATAATGCCGTTCGGTTGCTTCATATCATCCACCACGCGCAGCAGTTCCCGCCGGTCCGGCGACAGGTAGTAGACATGCTGCCCATCCTGCTCCATCGGGCCGCGTTTCCAATAAGATCGCTTGTAGAAGGGATCTGTGAAATAAAGTCCGTCATCCGGCCGGACCCAAACATCATTCGGGCCATTCAGAAGCTTGCCCTTGTAATCCTTGACAAGGACCGTGACTTTTTTGCTGGCGGGATCGATGGACCAGAGCTGGTTGTTTTCATCTGCACAGGCCAGGAGGTTGCCTTTGTTGTCGAAGTACATTCCGTTGGCTCGTCCGCTGGGCTGCATGAAGGTCGACAGCTTTCCATCCACGCTCCATTCAAGGATCTGATCGTTCGGCTGGTCGGTGAAGAATACGTTACCGGCTGCGTCGACAGCCGGACCTTCGGTGAATTTGAATCCGTCCGCAAGTTTTTCCAATTTTGCGCCCGGAACGATAATTCCACGCACCTGACCAAACAGGCAGGTCGCGCAAACCAGAAGTGAGCACAGTGCTGAAAACTTCAGAGATTTTCTCACTTTATTTTCTCCTATCTAGAACCAAGCCCAATTTACCACAGAGACGTAGAGGCCAACGAGTTTCTCTATAACCTGCGCGTCTCGTGGCAACTCTTGGCTCTCGCCAGACGTATCATTACATGCTAATCTCGGCTGCTAACGCTTTGAGGAGCAAAGGAGAGAAGAATGAGAGTGTTGCTGAGAGCAGCTCTGACGTTACTGTCGTTGTCCCTCTGCACGTATCTGGCTTCGGGCCAGGAAAAGGCCGGCTACGCCGGACACTGGGAAGGTGTCGTGAAGGCGCCCAGCCAGGAAATCAAGTTCTCGATCGACGTGGCGAAAAACGAGAAGGGGGCGTGGATCGGATCTATTGCCATGGCCAGCTCCAAAGGCATTCAACTATCAGACATTGTGGTGAAGGGCGACTCTGTCACATTCAAGATCCCGGTTTCCGGCGGACCTGTTTTCGAAGGCAAGCTGTCCGAGGATGAGAAGACCATCACTGGGACCTTAACGCAGGGAGGCGAGACCGTCCCGTTTGAATTGAAGAGAGCCGGTGAGGCGAAAATAGAACTTCCACCCAAGAGTTCACAGATTGCTGAGGACTTCGTGGGCAACTGGGAAGGGACTCTGCAGACGCCGGGATCCAGCCTGAGACTCGTTCTGAAACTCTCGAAGGCTGCCGATGGTACTGCGGCCGGAGTGCTGGACAGCCTGGACCAGAATGCCTCAATTCCAATCGACGTGATCAATCAGGAGGGTTCAAGCCTGAACTTCGAGATCAGGCTAGTTGATGGAACCTTTGCCGGAAAACTCAACGAAGCGAAGACGGAGCTTTCCGGCGAATGGAGCCAGGGCGGGATGAAATTGCCTCTTACCCTGAAGAAGAGTCAGCAAAAATGAGTAGCGAAGAAAAACAGGGGTCAGGTCTTCGGATTAGCTCTTTCAGATCTTGGAGTGCGGCAGCCTGCCGCCTTGAATCAAGGGATTGTGAGTTGGGGGTTGGGATTTTGGCAGCTTTGAATCACGAAGAGCGGGGATCGCTGTTCATAGCGCGGCCGAGCAACAGAATCGGAATTTGGGGCCGCTTCCTATCCCCTAGCCCCCAATCCCCAGCTCCTTGAAACGAGACGCGAGCGAGCTTGCGCACTCCAAGGTCCCCTGTTTGAAGCAGGACAGAGACATGAAGGGCTATGGCGGTCAGTCGATGGTTGAGCCGTTGCTGAGGGTGCTGGTTTGTCCGCCGGTTGCAGCGGGTTGGAATCAAGCCGCACGTTCGGCGCAATGGAAAGAGCTTGGATTTCTGCACGCGCCGGACTATTGGACTGCGCAGAAAGAGCACAACGCGTTAGTGCGGGCGCTCGCCGGGACTGGCGCTGAAATCTGCTTTTTGCCCGACGCTTCCGCACAGGGGTTGGACGCTGTCTACGCTCATGACGCATCTCTCATAACCGACAGCGGCGCGATCTGCCTGCGCATGGGAAAGCCCCAGCGCACTGATGAGCCTGCGTTGCAGCGAGCATGGTACGAATCCGCAGGCATTCCGGTGCTCGGTGAGATCGAGGCTCCGGGAACAGCCGAAGCCGGAGACATGGTCTGGCTGGATGCGGCGACACTGCTGGTGGGGCGCGGATATCGCACCAATGGGTCCGGGATCGCGCAGCTCAGGTCGATGCTAACAGAATACGGCATCACGGTGCTGGCCGCCCCATTGCCGCATGGCAGTGGTCCCGAGACCTGCCTTCACCTGATGTCTTTGCTGAGCATCCTGAATGAGCGGACCGTGCTTGTGGATTTATCCTGGCTTGCCGTGGAGACGGTAGAGCTGCTGCGTGTCCGTGGGTTTCGACTCATTGAGATGGACTATTCCGAGCGCCTGTCTCTGGCGTGCAACGTCCTTGCCCTGGGCAACGATGCGCTGCTGGCGTTTGAAGATAACCGCAGCACCAACCTCCGACTTCAAGAGGCCGGTTTCCGGGTCCTCACATTTCCCGGCGGTGAAATCGGCATCAACGGCGGTGGCGGTCCCACATGCCTCACGCGTCCAGTCTTGAGAGGATTGATAGCCCTGCAGTTGTGAAAAAAGATTCTTGTGACGGGGGGTCTCCAGATCCCCCAGGCCGGTCTGGAGACCGGCCCCACATGATCTTGTGGGAACTTTGGTTGAGGCGCTGAGCTGCTCTGTGTCTCAATGGTTTTAGGACTTTGAGATGGAGGGGGATAAAAAGAAATTGGTCGCTGCAACTCCGCTTCCTTGATCCGATCCTTTCGGAATCCTCTTTCCCGTTGCCCGGGATCGAGTATCAGCCAGAAGGTGCTACCAGCTACCGGAGCTTTCTTCCGATAGTGCCAATCGGCGATTGGTTTCGTCTGATTGGCTCCGGCCTCCTAGTGCAACGAACAAACCTGTTAAGCCCGTCCGTCACTCTTCTACCGGTGTTCAAGGTCACGTAAATCACAGCGACCAATGCGCACTTTACGCAAAGGTTACGGCTCGGTCAACAAGATTTTTTTCGAAAAAGTTTTCCACAGGATATCCACAGGGTATCTGTGCCTGATGATGAAAGTTGCGGCTTGTGCATTTCGGCAACACAGTTTCTAATTATGGAAACTATTTCTCCTAGAATTTTTATCATGCTGCTAAATCGTTTTAGATCAATCAGATCCGACTGCGGAGTCATAGAGAGCTCTCTGTAGTCTCCTTGGTGAATTCATTTGATGGATTTATCCGGACGCGGCGGTGCGGGTGGGACCGTAACCGGATGCAGGCGGATCTGCTCCTGCAAGTACCGCACAGCCGCTTCGAGCTGCGCATCCTGTCCACCGAAGGTCGCGTGCGGCAGGTTGTCCACCACAACGTCTGGATCGACTCCGTGTCCTTCGATCAGCCATTTGCCCTCGGGACCATAGACGCCCACCTCTGCCGCTGAGGCAATGCCGTTGTCTTCCAGCCAGTTGTCAAATGAGAGCCAGATCTCGCCTCCCCAGGTTCTCGTGCCAATGACCTTACCGAGGCCAAGCCTCCGGAAGCCCTCCGTGAACGCTTCTCCGTCCGAGGCGGTGCGTTCATCGCAGAGCACGACCATGTGTCCGCGGAAGGCGTATTGCATGTTCCATGTGGGATTTCCGACGCGCCGCTGCCAGAAGAACCACGCCCTCCTCATGAGCTTTTCGAGGATCCAGCTGTCGATGTTACCTCCACTGTTGTGGCGAACGTCGATGATTAATCCCTTGCGGTTGAAGATTGGATAAAAGTTCTTCGCCCATTCGGAGTAGTTCCCGCCTCCCATGGCGCGCAAGTGTACATAACCGATTTCGCCCTTTGCAGGATCTTCAACTTGAAGCCTGCGCGTATACTCCCACTCGTCATAACGCAGGCTGCTTTCGCGCGAGGGGGAAATGGGAACCACAATCACATCCCTTGTCTTATCCAGAGACTTGATTCGCAGGAGAACTTGTTTTCCTGCCTTGTTGCGCAGCAGGACCGCCGGGTCCGGGACCGAAAGGCTGGGAACACCGTCGACTGCCAGGATAACGTCTTGTTCCTTCACGCCGAGATCGGGTTTTGCGAGAGGCGAAAGCCGGTTCACGTAGTCCGGTTCCGACTTGTAGATGTGCTCGATGCGGTACCCGCCGGCCTGTTCGTCGCATGCCAGGGCAGCGCCGAGAGAGGCGGGCATGATCTCATCCGGTCCTTTGCGAAAGTCGCCGCCTACGACGAAGATGTGGAGGGCAGAAAGCTCTCCCACCAGTTGCGCGATCAGATCGCTCAGCTCGCCCCGGGTCGTCACCCGGTCCGCCAGCGGCAGGTACCTTTGCAGCGTCCCGGGCCAGTCGACGCCGTGCAGCTTTGGGTCGTAGAAGTAATCTCTCTCCAATCGCCAGGCTTCGGTGAACATGTGCCGCCATTCCTCTCTCGGAATGAGCGAGAAGGTCCAGTCCTTTAGATTGACCTTTTTATCGTCGAGTTTGGCGGGAGCGTCCGAGGAGGAGTCGAAGACATAGAAGTCCTCGCCCTTTCGCGCCATCAGTTTTTTACCGTCGCTCGAAAGCTCGTAGGTCCGGATGTCTTCAACCAGAGTCTTTGGCTTGGGTTCTTTGTTCGTGATGTCCAGCGCGATGAGATTCCTCTTGCCCCCCATGGGCGAATCGCCCGAAAGGTAGAACAGCCGCTTGTCGTTGATCAGCAAGCCGCGATAATTGCCGGCGGGGACCGGCACTTCGATCACGCGTGTTTGAAGGCCTTCCGCGTCGATGGTGACTTCGGGCGGCGTCTTGGCCGCGCTTTCGGCGGCCTGGCTGCCTGTCTTAGGTTTGTCGGCTTCCTTCTTGCCAGCGTCCTCGGGATGGAGTTCGTCCGGCGGCTCAAAGGGCGATCGGAAGTCCTTCTTCAGCGCGGCCAGGTAGATCTTTGTGGTCTTTTCGAAGTAAGGCTCGGGCTGGCGTGGACCCCAGGGGCTGGGAACCGTCGATTGCAGGTTCCGGTCGGAAAGGAAGTAGATCCACTTGCCGTCCGGGCTCCAAGCCGGACTGTAACTGTCGACGCGATCGCCGGTGAGAGTCGTGATACGGCCGTCCGTCAGATGATAGAGCTTGATCTGCCGGAACGAGTTGGCTGCAGTCTCGACATAAGCCAGCCATTTGCTATCCGGCGACCAGCGCAAATCATCGAAGTTGTCCTCCAGGGACACCGCCACGCGGGTCTGCGTCTTTTGCTCGAGGTGGTAGGTCCATAGTTGCTGGTCTTTGTCGGTGTATGCGATAGTCTTGCCGTCGGGTGAAGGGACACCGTCAAAGCGGAACACCTTGCCATCGTTCGTCAGGCGTTCCGTTTCGCCGACGCCGTTCGCCGGAATCCTGCAAAATTCGAGCTCGCCGCTTTCGTCCGTCAACGCCAGCAGAGTCTTCCCGTCGGGCAGGAAAAGGGCACCCCGATAGCGGATGCCCTTCTTTTGTGTGGCCTCGACGAACCGGCCTTGGGCGGCCGGCGCAACGAAGACCTGGCCGCGGGCCGTCAGCACGAGGCGGTCACCGTCAGGCGAAAGGTGAGCCGCCGTCAGGTACTCCAGCGGCTTTTGAACCCACTTCTCCCGCATCTGGTCGAAATCGGAAATCAGCGTGACGTCGAGCGCCGTGTCCCTGTTTGATGCGATGTCATAGAGATGAATATCCGCGCCCAACTGGTAAACGATTCTTCCATCCGATGTGGAGGGGGACTGGACGTCAAAGCCGCGGTTGTGAGTATGCTGGCGCAGGTCGCGGCCGTCTTCCCTCATGGACCAGATGTTCATGGTTCCGTCGCGATCGCTCGCGAAGTAGATCCGGCCCTTCCACCACATCGGATTCTTGCTGGTTCCGGGGTAGTCGGCCGTAAGAGCGATTGCCTCGGGTTGACCGTCGGTGTACCTCCAGAGATTCTGTGCGGTACCTCCCTTATAGCGCTTGGTGTGGCTTCCCTGAAAAGGAAGGCGAGTGAAAAAGAGCGTTTTGCCGCTCGGATCGTAGGTTCCTTCGCTCGCCTGGCTGAGGGGGAGTAGAGCGTTTTTTCCGGTATTCAAATCGATGACCGCCAACTGCGCGTTGGGAAGAGTGGCGTAATGTCCCGTGGTGTACAGCAGCTTGCCGTCCGGCGTCCAGCCAACCGCGGCCGCTCCTTCGCCCAGGAATGTCCGTCGCGCCGGAAGGCCTCCCTCGAGCGGCATCGTGTATATCTCCGACGGGCCTTCGTACTGGGCTGTGAAGGCGAGGGTTTTTCCATCGGGGGATATGGCTGGAGATGTTTCCTCCCCCGGATGTGAGGTTAGCCTGCGGGCCATGCCTCCCTGGAGCCCCACGCGCCACAGGTCTCCCTCGGCGCTGAAAACGATCGTGTCGCCGTGAATCGTTGGGAAACGGTAGTATCCCCTTGTCTGCTGTGACTTCAGGATTCCAGGCAGCAGAAAAACGATGAATAATGGAAGTACTCGTCTCATGCTCACCCTCCTTAACAAAGACATTACAAAGCCGCGACCGAAGACACTGCTGGGGAATGAGCCGCACCTGAAAGGCAGGTGTGGAACAACTATAAGGGAGCGGGAAGATCTAACGGTCTTGGTCAGAACTTCTGCTTGCTGCGCGCGGCTCTGAAATCTAGCGAGATTCATAGAGCCTGACGTGGTAGGTGGCTCCGCCGATTTCCACAAGCCCCTTGTGCCCAGTGACTCGGAGATCCGCCCGAAAAAGGCCCTGGCAGGCGATGCCGCCGTTGTCCAGCAGAGGCGCCACTGAATACAAGAGCCCCAACAGTCACTAGAAGTGCCACACCGCCGATGAGAAGCCTCATGATGAGTAACTATCTACCCGCCCTGACCGCATGCGTGCCATTCTCGAATTTGGGGTAGGGGCATAGCGCGCGATGCCCCTGACTCCTTGTTGTCGCCATATTCGCCGGACATCAATAATTCTTGGCAGATCATGCAGTTGCAAACGATTTGATCCACGTCCAAAAGCCGGCCCCAAATGTAGCTCCGACCGTGTCGATCATGACGTCGTAAGGCGACGAACTACGTCCCGGCACAAAGTACTGGTGAAACTCGTCGGAAGCCGCATAGAGGCCCGAGAAGAGTACCGCCAGGATCCAGTGCCGCTTCGTGATGGCCTTCCCGTTGGCCAGACCACGCAGGTACCCCACGGCCAGTAGCGCATAGCCGAATATGTGGCCGCCCTTCTTAGCAAACAGATCCCACTGGCCCAACTGGGGTAAATCGCTTCCCGGCGTGGAAGAAGCGATAAAGATTGCCAGCATCATCAAGACTGCCATTCCCCAGCATCGGATCCAGGTTTTCATGGGTATTAAGTATTACACCACAATGGCGAGGAGATCACGGACGAAAAAGCGGACAGGTCCACTCTTGCGGGTGCGGATCGTGTCCTGACTGCCATCTCATCTGCAAAAAGGGGCCTCTCCGCTTTCTCACAGTCACTTTTGCATCTTGACAGTACTGAAGATAGCCAATTAATATGACGCCCGGCGTTTCCAGGAGCGCCCCTTGCGTAAATCCAGTACCAGTCTTGTTGATGCCACCGGATGAATACAACAGCGAACAAGATTGAGGTAAGTATCGGCAGTGCGCTAGAATACCTCGATCTCGTACAGACCGTCACCGATTGCATCACTGGTTTCATGGGCTTTGATGAAGATACGGCCCACTGGATTGGAATGTCGGTTCGTGAATCGGTGACGAATGCCATCCAGCATGGAAACAAGCTGGATCAGAGCAAAAAAGTGGATATTCATTTCGAAGTTGCACCCGATTGTCTGGAGATTTCGGTCAAAGACCAGGGCAATGGGTTTCGGGTCGATGACCTGCCAAACCCCCTGGACCCGGAGAACCTGCTGAAACCCAGCGGCCGCGGAATATTCTATATCCGTTCGTTCATGGATGAGGTAGAGTTCAGGCCACTCTCCCAGGGGGGCATGGAAGTGCACATGGTAAAGAAAGTGTCTTCAAATTAAGGAGAAAAACAGACTATGAAGATCGATACACGCACCGTTGGGGATGTTCACGTTCTGGATTGCAGCGGCAAGATCACACTCGGCGAGGGGACGATGGCTATTCGAAACACCGTCCGCGAGGTGCTGAAGAACGGCGGAAAGAAGATCGTTCTGAACCTCGCTGAGGTCAACTACATCGATAGCTCCGGAATCGGCGAGCTCGTGAGCACCTTCACCACGGTGACGAATCAGGGCGGGCAGTTAAAGCTCTTAAAGCTGACCAAGAAGATCCAGGAGCTCTTGGCCATTACGAAGCTTCTGACTGTGTTCCAGGTGTATAACGACGAGCAGGAAGCGGTCGCGAGCTTCGGCTAACGGAAAAGCTTGAGCTTATCGAAATCGACGATCTTCGACAGGTCGTTGAAAACGACGAAGCCCATCAGGAGGATTAGGAAGACGAAACCCACCTGAACAATCTTTTCCTTTATTCCCAGGCTTAGGTCGCGCCCGATGATCCCTTCGATCAGGAGAAGCGCGATCACGCCTCCATCCAGAATTGGGATGGGAAGCAGATTGAAGACCCCGAGTTGAAGGCTGACCAGTCCTAAAAATCCGAAAAACACACGAGCGCTGCCCGTCCGGGCAGCGCTCCCGGATATCCGAGCGATCTCAAGAGGCCCGGAGATCGTCTTCACCGACGCCGATCCGCGGAAAATCCTGCCGATAATCTTGAAGGTGAGGGCCGACATTTCATAGTTACGCTTGACGGATTGCAGGATCGCTCCGCCCAGGCCGAATTTCTGAAGGTCGGCCGGGATCTCGGGAACAAAGCCTATGACCACGCGGCCCTTCTCCTCGATCGGAGTGATAGTGAAATGGAGGATCTCTCCCGTCTGTGGGATCTCGGGGGTCGCGTTCTGCCCGATCGCGCCCGTTTTCCGCACCTCGCCCGCCCGCCTTACTTCGAAGTGCAAGGGCACTCCCTTGCTCGCCGAGATGATGTTCAGAATCTCGTCATAGTCCTTGCCGAACTTTCCTTTTCCCTGGACAGACAAGATCTCGTCCCCGTCCTTCAAGCCGGCAGCCTGCGCCGGCGAGTTCGGGTCCACCGCGTAAACGATTGTTTTGGGTATCGAGAACTTGAAACCCAGCGTGGCCGGGTCGACCTGCTCGGCGGTGGGCGCATCGAAGTGCAGGAGAAGCCTTTCGTTGCCTCGCTCTAACTCGACGTCCAAGGCGTCCCTTGGTGCCGTGGCGAGCGCGATCTCCATGTCCTCCCATGTTTTTACGGCGTTTCCGCGCACCGAGATCAGGCGGTCGCCTGTTTGCAGGCCGGCACGGTGTGCAATGGAGTTGGCTACCACCGGCCCGACGATAGGAGGTTGCTTTGGATAGCGCGGAACGTAGACGCCTTCGAGATAGGAGAAGCTCAAAATAGCGATAGCCAGCGTGACGTTCATGAACGGGCCGGCCGTTGCGACCAGAAAACGATGCCATTTGGGGTGAGAGAGGAATTCATCGGGCGCTCCCTGACGGTCCTCGTCGAAGGTTTCTCCCGCCATTTTGACATAGCCGCCCAGGGGAAATGGGCTTAGGCGGTATTCAGTGCCGCCGCGGGTAAATCCGGCGAGCCGCGGACCAAAACCCAGCGAGAACACCAGGACTCGGATTTTAAGGAGCTTGGCCATTGCAAAGTGGCCGAATTCGTGGATCGTGATGGTGATGCCAAGCACCACAATGAACGCCAAAATCGTAACTAGCATGCTATTGGATTCCTCATCTCCCGTTCGCAGTAATAATGCACCAAAGCGCCCAGCTTTTCGAGGGCCCTTCTTATTGAATCATCGAGCCATCGACTCATCGAGCCATTGAAAAACGGAGCCCTCCGATTGAGTTCTCTGCAATGGCTCAATGGCCCGATGGCTTAATGACTCAATGCCTGGCTTAGCCGCCTGGCTTCCTCTCTTGCCCACGCGTCGGCTTTCAAAATCGTTTCCAGGTTCGATGCCTCCTCAGGCGGGTGTGCGTCCAAAACCGATTCGATGATCCGCGGAATCTCGTGAAACCCAATCCCGTCGTTTAAGAACGCATCGACCACGACCTCGTTCGCCGCATTGAGCACAGCAGGAGCGGTACCCCCGGCTTGCAGAGCGCGATATGCCAGGTTAAGACACTTGAATTTCTCGCGATCAGGTTCGAAGAATTCCAGCCTGGAGAGGCTGTGAATGTCCAGCGAGGGAAGCGGGCAGTCCCAGCGTTCCGGATAGGACAGCGCATACTGGATCGGGATCCGCATGTCGGTCAGCCCCAATTGCGCCAGCACCGAGCCGTCGACAAATTCTACCATGGAGTGAACTATGCTCTGCGGATGGATCGCGACGTCGACCTCGTCCGGGGAAACGCCGAAGAGCCAGGACGCCTCAATGACCTCGAGCCCTTTGTTCATCATCGTGGCGGAGTCGATCGTGATTTTCTTTCCCATCCTCCAGGTCGGATGATTCAGCGCTTCTTCGCGCGTTACCGAGCTGAACTTCTCCATAGGTGTCTCTCGGAACGGACCTCCGGAGGCGGTCAGGATCAGGCGGCGCACCTCGCTCCGGCGGCCTCCGCGCAGGCACTGATGAATAGCATTGTGCTCGCTGTCGACGGGAAGTATCTCCACCCCTTTCTCGCGGGCCTTCTCCATCATCAGCTGTCCCGCCATCACCAGGGTCTCCTTGTTGGCGAGCGCAATGCTCTTCCCGCTCTCGAGTGCTCGATAAGTGGGGAGCAGGCCGGCCGCGCCGGTAATGGCCGAGAGGACCAACTCGACTTCCGGATGACAGGAGACCTCGATGTTGCCTTCGACGCCGTGGACAAAGCGGGTCCTGGACATCGGGTAGTCTCGCTCCCCCAGGATATTTTGAAGCTCCGCGTTGGTGTGCTCGTCGCGGGTTGATACGATCTCGGGACGGACGGCTTCGACCTGATCCGCGAGAACAGACACGTTTCTGCCGCCGCTCAGACCCATGACGCGAAAGGCACTGGAGAAGCTGGCAGTGACCCGGAGGGTGTTGGTTCCAATCGATCCGGTGGAGCCCAGCAGAGAGATGACTTTCATCCAGTCTACCTTACGAAGTGCCAATTCTATCACCACAGAGACATAGAGGTCACGGAGTCTCTGCGATTTATGGGTCTCTGTGCTGAAAACCTATCTATAGAGGCGGAGGAGGTAGAGGTACAGGACTGGGAAGGCGAAGAGAAGGCTGTCGACGCGGTCGAGCACTCCTCCGTGCCCCGGAATGATGTGCGAGCTGTCCTTAACCTGGGCGGCGCGCTTGAGCAGAGATTCCGCGAGGTCGCCGAGCTGGCCGAACATGCCAAGAAGCAGCGCGACCAAGACGACGTGGAGGAGGGGAAGTTCCCTGAAAAGAAAGTGCTGCAGGAGGACGGCTGCGAGGATCCCCCCAAGCAGACCGCCCACGGCACCCTCATTCGTTTTCTTCGGGCTGATGAGCGGGGAAAAGAGCGTTCTTCCGACAGTCTTGCCTACAAAGAGCGCCGCTGTGTCTCCCATCCAAATCACTACGAGGAGGACCACAAGCCAGTGCAGCCCCAGTTGGTTGCCGAATTCGAAACGCAACGGGAGCGCAGGGTAGAGGAAAAGCGCGAGATAGAGAGCGCCCAGCAGATTTGCCATCAGGCCCAGTGTGCGCTCGCGCAAATCATTCTTCCGCCACATTGCGGTCAGGAAACCTGCGAGGAGTACCACAGCGAGCACTACCGTTGGCGGAACCCACTTTTCCTGAAATGCGGCGAGAAGCACCCAGAATGCCGCATAGCCGAACCAAGGCTGACCGCGCAGTCCCATCGACCGGACCAGCCCGAAATACTCGTAGAGGCAGAGGGTGCCGAGAATCCCCAGTGCGATCAGGAAGTAAGTCGGCGTCGCGTAAACTACCAATGCAAGGACGGCCGGCACGAGAACAACAGCTGAAGCAATTCGTAGGAGCATCAGAGAATGAAGCTACCCGGTTTGAATATTGGAACAATTGACGATTTACGACTTACGATCGACGGTTTAAGCACGGTCCAAAATCGTGAATCGTAAATCGTCAATCGTAAATCCCTATATTCCGCCATAGCGCCGGTCTCGCTTCTGATACTCGACGATGGCTTCGAAGAGATCCTTGCGCCGGAAGTCGGGCCAATAGGTTGTGGTAATGTAGATCTCGGAATATGCAATCTGCCAGAGGAGGAAGTTGCTGATGCGCATCTCGCCGCTCGTCCGAATCAGCAGGTCCGGATCTGGCACGCCGGAGGTATAAAGGTGCCGAGACACCATCTCCTCATCGATTGGATGACGATGCCCATTGCGCCCAAGCTCACTGAAGAGCGTGTTAATTGTATCCACCAGCTCGGCGCGGCCGCTGTAGTTGAGTGCGACGGTGAGGACCATGCCGGTATTGTCGTGTGTCGTACGCATCGCGCGCTCGAGTTCTCTTCGAACAGAGGCATCTAACTCCTGAGTTCTCCCGATCGCCTGGAACTTGATGTTGTTCTTGTGGACTCTGTCGAGTTCACGCCGGATGTACTCCTTCAGCAACGCCATGAGCGTGCGCACTTCCGAGCGCGGTCTTTTCCAGTTCTCGACGGAGAAGGCATACAGGGTAAGAAACTCTAAGCCAAGGCGGGCCGAGGTCTCGACGATCTCGCGGACGGACTCGATTCCGGCGCGGTGCCCCGCGACGCGTGGCAGCTTTCGCATCCGCGCCCAGCGTCCGTTGCCGTCCATGATTACTGCAACGTGCCTGGGAAGCCGACTAAAATCGATTTTTTTGAGCAGACTTGCGTCCTCGGTTCCGGGCTTCACCAGTCTGTCAAAATGTTTCATAATATAAAAATCCCGATTTTGCTATCATAGCAAAAAACGGACACCACCAAGATACAAAGATCACCAGGATCCACCAAGACGAGCTTTTGCTGTCACCGCCCATGCGGTGGCAGCAAAAGCGCGAATCATGTTTGGCTTTCCTTGTGTTCTTAGTGATCTCTGCGTCTTGGTGGTGTCCTCTTAGTAGCGGACCTTTAGAAGGATCAGTCCCTGGGCGGGAGCAGTGAAGCCGGCAAGCGTGCGATCTCGATTCCTGAAAAGGGCCTGGAATTCCCGCAGACTCATGCGCCCTCGACCCATCTCAAGGAGCGTCCCCACCATGTTGCGGACCATGTGATGGAGGAAGCCGTCTCCCTCCACGGTAAAAATCAGACGGCGGCCTGCGCTCTTTAGCTCGCAGCGGAACACGCGGCGAATGGTGTTTTTTTCAGGTGTGCCTGCGGCAAAGCTGGCGAAATCGTGCTCCCCGACGAAGCGCTTGGCAGCCTCTTGCATTCTCGGAACATCAATCGGATAAGGATAGTGGCAATGCTCGCGCGCCAGGTGGGGCGGCAGCACGGGACCCCGGTAGATTTGGTATCGATACACCTTGGACAGTGCCGAGTGGCGTGCGTGAAAACCGGCGTGAACCCTGCGGGCGGAGAGCACGCGGACATCGCGCGGCAGCGAGCTGTTCAGCGCTCGAACCAGCTGCGCTGGCGGAATGCGGGAGCACGTGAAAAAGTTGGCCACCAGCCGGCGCGCGTGTGTTCCGGCATCGGTCCGGCCACTGCCGACAAGGTTTACCTGCTCTCCCGTGATCTTCTGTATGGCACTTCGGAGAATTCCCTGGATTGTCGGGGGACCCTCCTGAATCTGCCAGCCATGGTACGCCGTGCCGTCGTAGGCCAGGTTCAAGCGGATGTTGCGTTCCGCCTTCATCGGCTTCCGGGTTTGATAGCCTGGCTTCCGGCCTTGCATAGTGGGCACGTTTCCGGGGGATAAGTGGCAACATCCAGAACGGCAAGTGCAATTCTCGGGACACCGAGGTCGGCCCTGCCGCCGCTGCGATCGATCAGGGAGCCGGCTGCGGTCACGATTCCGCCGGCTTGTATCACAACCTCCATGGTTTCGCGCGTAGATCCGCCCGTTGTGACGACATCCTCCACTACGAAGCAGCGCTCCCCAGGCTCAATGTGGAAGCCGCGGCGAAGCTTCAGAACGCCGTCCTGCCGCTCGGCGAAAAGGCCCCGGACACCAAGCGCGCGCGCCACCTCGTGGGCGACCAGAATTCCACCGAGCGCCGGGGCAATCACCAGCGAGGGGGTGCCGTCCAACGCACGCATGCGCGAGGCCAGGGCACTTCCCAGCGCTGCGGCGCGCTGGGGATGCTGGAGCACCAGCGCGCACTGCAGGTACCGGTCGCTGTGCAGCCCCGAGGTCAGCCGGAAATGTCCCTCCAGCAACGCCCTTGCTTCCTTAAACAGTTCTAGAACTTGGTCCTGATTCATAAGAAAAAACTGCGGATTGCGGATTTCGGATCGCGGATTTGCGATTGCGTTTTTCCAATCTGCAATCCGCAATTTGCAATCCGCAATGTCTATTTTGACTTGCGTTTTCTCGCATGTGGTCTCTTATGTTAAAATAAATAGTTTTTCACGCAAAGGAGTCTTTTATGTCGGGTCATTCCAAATGGCATTCTATTAAGCATAAGAAGGCGGCAACGGACTCCAAGCGCGGACGTGTTTTCACGCGCTTGATCAAGGAAATGACCGCCGCGGCTCGCAATGGCGGTGGAGACCCTGATTCCAATCCCCGGCTTCGCCTGGCGATCGCCACCGCCAAGGCGAACAACATGCCGGCCGACAACATCAAGCGCGCCGTCATGCGCGGCACCGGCGAGCTTCCCGGCGTCTCCTACGAAGACGTCAACTATGAGGGCTATGGCCCTGGCGGCGTTGCTATTTACGTGCATGTCTTAACGGACAACAAGAACAGAACCGTGGCTGAAATCCGGCACATCCTCTCCAAGAACGGCGGAAACCTCGGCGAGACGGGCTGTGTGGGTTGGATGTTCGCGCGAAAGGGCTATCTCGTCGTGGAGAAGTCCGCCGTCAGCGAAGACAAGCTCATGGATGTCGTCATCGGTGCTGGTGCCGACGACATGCGCGAGGACGGCGAGAACTTCGAGATCTTTACCTCACCCGAGAGCTTCGACACCGTCAAGTCCTCTCTGGAAAAAGAGGGGATTCCACTCGCGGCTGCAGAAGTCTCCATGGTGCCCCAGAATTACGTCAAGCTGGAGGGCAAGAACGCTCAGACCATGCTGAAGTTGATGGAAGCCCTCGAGGATCACGAGGACGTACAGAACGTCTGGGCGAATTTCGACATTGACGAAGCCGAATTCCAGGCGGCCTCATAACGCGGCTTCGCGATGCGTATACTGGGGATTGATCCCGGAAGCGAGTCCACAGGCTACGGCATCATCGAGAGCGACGGTTCGCATCACACTTCAATACTATTCGGAGCCATAAAGACCCGGCCGCGCCGGCCATTTCACGAGCGCCTTCTCAAAATCTACACGGACCTGACCGACATCCTTTCGCGCGAGAAGGCTCAAGTGATGGCCATCGAGGAGATCTTCCACGCGGCCAACGTTCAATCCGCGCTCCGTCTGGGACACGCACGCGGCGTGGCCTTACTGGTCGCCGCCCAGCAAGGCTTGGAGGTTTTCGAATACTCTCCTCTGGAAATCAAGAGCGCCATCGTCGGATACGGCAGGGCGGAAAAAAGCCAGGTTCAGGGGATGGTGCGGTTTCTTCTTCAACTGTCGGAGATTCCCACCCCCGACGATGCTGCGGACGCGCTCGCCGTGGCGATCTGCCACGCCCACCGAATAAGAATGACGATTGACAAATCAATGAGCGGTTTCGATTAAAGAGGGCAGAATTTCAACAACATTCGAACGAGAATCGAATGCCTAGCGATTAGATGGCTTTACTCTTGCTGGTTGCTTTCAATCGTCAATCGTCAATCTATGTAACCGCCATTCCTGCGTAGCCTACCACACTCTCATAGTCACCGCTGACATCCCCGGAGTTTGCATAGCGGATCAACTGCCCCGAACCCGCTCCGAGATCGCGGCACGCTGTCAGGGAGGCCACCGTGGGAGCGAAGCCGCACATGCTGATATCCTTCTCCGTCACAACTCGATAAAGCCCCTGAGGATCCACAGCAATTACCTGGTCGATCGCAAGCCGGTCCTTCTTCCTGGCGACATTGGCCGGTTCATAGTGAGTCATGTCGGAGCTGGAGATGATCAAGACCGATTCCTTAATCGACTGAATGGCACGCGCCATCGCATGGCCGAGCGAATCGAGGGAGGCGAAGTCCGCCGTTCCCACGCATATGGCGGAGAACTTGAACTCCGGCACCAGCGTTTGGAGGAAGGGGATCTGAACCTCCAGAGAGTGCTCGCGTATGTGCGCCAAGCGGTCCTCGCGCAGATCCGGACATTCCTCGAGCAGCCGCCGGTTCATTTCCGCATCAATCGCGACCACGCCCAATGGCGTGAGCCATTCGCCTGCGGGATGCAAAGAAAGGGGGATACCCCTCCCGGTGTGATTCGGCCCTAACACGATGATCCGCTTCGGTAGCTTGACCGTGCTGTACACCGCTCCGGCGACGGCTCCCGAGTAGACATACCCGGCGTGAGGCGACACGACCGCCTTGGCTTCGATTAGTGATTCGTGCTTTTCCAGAAATGAGTCGATAGTCCTGCGCAGGGAAGCAGGATTTGCCGGATAGAACTGCCCGGCAACAGCAGGCTCTCTTATCATAATGGCTCTATTTAACCACTAATAGAGGCACACATAAATAGGATTGCTAGCACAATAAAATGACGAATGACGAATGACGAATGACGAATGACGAATGACGAATGACGAATGACGAATGACGAATGACGAATGACGAATGACGAATGACGAATGACGAATGACGAATGACGAATGACGAATGACG
>Ga0315279_10001675_pt1 | contig 36169 bp, 32 predicted proteins | sample YL17G06_20_MG_FD_203694 | JGI IMG/M metagenome (GOLD analysis project Ga0315279, IMG submission 203694) | Sediment microbial communities from Yellowstone Lake, YNP, Wyoming, USA - YL17G06_20 | ecosystem: Environmental > Aquatic > Freshwater > Lake > Sediment | place: USA: Wyoming | collected...
CTTGTTTACTCAATAGATCAGTAATGGGGAATCGCATATGATACACTCTCCTCTCTTTGTTGTTTTTGTGAATAGTATATCATATATGTCAAGCTTCCTTTTCACCTAATTCCCCATATGAGCCAAATTTTTAATGTGTCTGAGTATTATAATAAGGACATTGAAAGAATTATGGAAAAATTATTACTTCCAGCGAAATTAGAAAATCTTGAATTGTTGATGAGCTTTATCAAGAATAGTGCAGAAAAACAAGGTTTTAGTCTCAAAAATATAAATGAAATCCAAATTGCTACTGAAGAGCCAATAGTTAATATTATCAGTTATGCATATCCCGATAAGAATGGAAATATTGAGATAACTTGTAGTGGCAGAAAAGGTAAAGGATTGGTAATAGAGATTGTTGACTGGGGAGTTCCTTTTGATCCAATGTCAATGCCTGAACCTGATATAGATGCTCCGATGGATGATCGTAAAATAGGAGGACTTGGTATATACATTATGCGCAAACTCATGGATGAAGTTAACTATGAGAGGATGGAGAATCAGAATATACTAACGCTTGTAAAGTATTTGCACAGCGCGTAAATCATACAAAGCTCACAACTCCAGAGGCCCTTTTAATCTGGACGAAAGAGGAGATAAATAGAGCATGGTACTAAAAACCAAGCTAAAGCTTAAAATAAATACTAAAATACTATCAATACTTTTAGGATTATCATTAATTTCACTTATTTTATTTGCGTATATTGCCTATAGCAACATGAAAAGACTGGGTAGTTATGCCATAAAAAGTAGCAATTCTCTAGGCACCAGAGCAGTTAATGATAGTACAACTGCTTTAATAACACAAGCTGAAAATCATCTCCGTCAATTTGCAAAGGATCAGGCAACTATCAGCAGTATGTTATTTGAAAAAGTTGAGTCAGGAACGGATGTTATTGCTAAGTATGCTTCGACTCTTTGGAGTAATCCTTCATCATTTAAATACAAACGCTCGTATTCTCGAAAAGAAAAACCAAAAGATATATACTTGACTTCTGTTTATGCGCTAGCACCAAATGTTGACATTAACAAAGTAAGGGAAGAGTTAGACCTATCAAGTAACATGGACCAAATTTTAATTCCTATTTTTAGCAATGATCCAAATTTGTCTTCGGTTTACATTGCATCAGAATCTGGTATAGCTAGAGTGTATCCCTGGAATTCGGATATCGCTCCCTCTTATGACCCAAGAAAGCGAGTATGGTATGAAAGAGCGGTACAGACAGGCAAAATTGGATGGACTAACCTATATGTTGATGCTTTTGGACATGGGTTAATGATCACCTGTTCAAAACCGCTCTATAACCCGGAAGGCAAAATAGTTGGTGTGGTTGCAACGGATGTAACTCTGGCAGCAATGAATAATAGGATCATGAATACTCAAGTAGGGCGACTTGGATATGCTTTCTTGCTAGATAATAATGGTATGGTTATTGCACGACCAGGATTATCTGCTAAAGATAAGAGATGGGATGAATCTTTTGAAACAGAGAATTTACTCCATACCAATAACTCAGATTTGAATAAGATAATTAAAAATATGATTGAGGGCAAGGCTGGGATTGCTCAATGCAAACTTGACAATGGTGAAAGGTACATTGCATACGCCCCTATTAGTTTTACGAAAGAACCTGGGTCCGCATCCTGGAGTATGGGCATAGTGATGCCCGTTGATGAGATAATAGCTCCAGCATTAACTACAAAGAGCAATATAACTTCTGATACAGAAACTACTGGTAATTATATTCACCAACAAATATATAAAGTACGAAATATCCTTATAGGTATTTTTGTAGCTATGATTCTTGTCGTCTCTTTGATAGCTTATAGATTGTCTAAAATGATTACTAAACCGATTTTGGACCTTGATAAAGGTGCACAAATAGTTGGCGGTGGTAATCTGGACTACCGGTTGGAAGTGAAAACAGGCGATGAAATAGAAGATTTAGCAAACACCTTTAATAAAATGACTGACAATCTCAAGATATATATAAAGGACTTAAAAGAAACAACAGCGGCAAAAGAGCGAATTGAGAGTGAATTAAAAATAGCTACTCAAATACAGGCAAGTATGTTACCCCGTATATTCCCCGCGTTTCCGGACAAAAAAGAGTTTAATATCTTTGCTACTATGGAGCCTGCGAAGGAAGTAGGAGGCGATTTTTACGATTTCTTCCTTATCAACGAAAATAAGCTATGTTTCCTTGTTGGTGATGTTTCTGGAAAAGGAGTTCCAGCTTCGCTGTTTATGGTAATCAGTAAGACTCTATTAAAAACGGAAGCATTACGTGGTCACTCTCCCGATGATATTCTTTTTCAGGTTAACAATATGCTATATCCCGATAATGATAATAATTTCTTCGTCACGATTTTCTGTGTAATACTGGATATAAAAACTGGTGAAGTACAATTTGCCAATGCCGGGCATAATCCTCCTTTGATATACAATGGTGGAGATTTTGAATTCCTTAAAGTGCCTAATGATTTTGTTTTGGGACCTATGCCAGACACCGAATTCGAGCCTGGAAAATTAACTCTTAAGCCAAACGATGTTATATTTTTATACACAGATGGAGTAACCGAAGCCATGAATCCGGAATCTCAGTTATTTTCCGATAAAAGGCTTATACAATGCCTATCAAAGATGAAGGGAAAAGGTATACAAGACATCATACATGGAGTAAGAGCAGAAGTAGCAACTTTTGCTCAAGGTGCGCCTCAATCCGATGACATCACTTTGTTGGCACTAAAATTCAATGGATAGCATTTTAGTATTATATTCAAGCTCCCTGTAAAACACAGAGATTTTCAAATTGATAATCATCGAAAAAATACAAAAATATAGACATCGAAAAAATACAAGCTTATTTATAATTATTAAGATAACATTGATTTTCCTTATTATAATCTGTATCACCCCAAGCTCATCAGAAGCTTCATCAAAAGTAATAAAGTCCGTATGGTATCCTTGGGACCCATATCTTCGTATTGAAACTAATAATGAAAACAGGAAATTGACTGGCTTGGATGTTGAATTAGTTAGAGCTATTCTCCAAAATGCTGGTTATGAGATTGATTTTGAAGAAGGTATCTGGGTACAAGGACTTAACGGAGTTAAGGATGGAACAAAAGATATCTTAATCGGAGCATTGAAAACTAAAGAACGCCAAGAATTTGCTTATTATCCTGAACCTTACAGAAAAGAGACACAAGTTCTGTATGTTCCGAAAGGCGCATCATCGAAATATCAGTTTAAAGATGTCAACGAAATGTTAGAAATGTTTAAAAGGATTCATTTTCGATTAGGTGTTACTGAAGGTTATGCTTATGGTTCAGAGGTTGTAAATGCTTATGTTAAAGATTCCGCTAACTCAAACAATATTTTAAAATCTGATAGTGATCGCGCTCTTTTCGAGCTTCTCATGGAAAACAAAATTGATGGATTTATTGTTGATCGTTTAGTTGGAGCAACCACTGCATGGCGTAATGGTTGGCAGTCAATGGTAGAGGAATACCCTCTAGACCTTTATTCAGCAGATATTCATGTTATCTTTAGTAAAAAGACTACTTCACCGGCAATGGTAGAAGAGTTTAATCGTGGTTTACAAGAGTTAAAAGAAAAAGGAGATTATCGGAAAATCATTATAGATTATCTTTTTCCTGTATTGTTGGCACGGACAGTACAACAGGACTGGTTTTTTATTGTGGATATAATCGGAACAATAGCGTTTGCCATTTCAGGAGTAGTTCTGGCTAAAAAGGAAAAATATGACATATTTGGGGGATTTGTTCTTTCTGCTCTTCCTGCTTTTGGTGGTGGAGTAATCAGGGATATGCTTGTAGGGCGTAGTCCGATTGGCGTATTGAGAACGCCTATATATATCGAAGTGGTTTTTTTTACGGTTGTCATATTGTATTCAATCATGAAAGCATTCTCATTTTTTGGAAAGAAGTCCGATCACAAAAGTCAAGCCAATGGTTACGGATTTTCTCTAACAAACAGTCTTGTTTCAATATTTGATGCTTTAGGATTAGCCGCTTTTACTGTTATCGGAGTTGTTGTCGCTATAGAAAGCCGATGTAGTCCTCTGTGGATATGGGGTCCTGTATTAGCTGCGCTTACCGGAGCGGGAGGTGGTATAGTACGAGACATCGTTAGAGCAGATTCTAACATCCCTAGTCTGAAAGGCTCTTTTTATCCGGAAATTGCTCTAATATGGGGGTTTTTATTTTCTCTTTTTATTATGTGGGAAACTACTAGGTTAGACCCTCATGAAATATTTATCGGAGTGTTTATGACAATAACTGGGGCTTTATTCACTCGAATAGCTGTCATATACTTCAAAATAAAAAGCCCGATGTTTTAACGCGTAGTAGCGGTTTAAAAGCAATATAATTGATTCTTTTAAACTAAATTTACAAACCTCAAATTTTTTACTCAATATACAAGGAGGTATATTACTATGAAATGCACTGAGATAATGACACTAGACCCAAAAGTGTGTGTTCCTGAAGATAACGTGGCAGTTGCCGCTAACTTTATGTGGGATTATGATTGTGGCGATGTGTTAGTTGTGAAAGATATAGAAAGCAAGCAATTGGTCGGTCTAGTTACAGATAGGGATATAGCGATGTGTGTGGCTAAACATGTCAATGCTCATCCTTCTGAGGTGAAAGTTAGTATGTGCATGTCCTCACCTGCTATTGCCTGTAATGAGGACGATTTAATAGAGACGGCAATCCAAATGATGAGCGAACACAAGATCCGTCGGATTCCCGTTGTTGATGGAAATGGTTCTTGCACAGGTATCATTTCACAGGCAGACCTGCTGACACACGTATCCGATATTGAACCCGTTATTGCTATGTTGAAGCAGATTTCAGTCCCTTGGAGTAAGGGTGAAAGTGCTACAAATGAAGAAACATCTTCGGATTCCACTCCGAAAGAAGAAACTTCAGCAGAATCTGTTGTGAAAGAAGAACCATCTGCTAAATCCGATGTTAAGAAAAGTAAAACTGTCAAGAACGAAGCTCTATAAATATGCGATCACTGATGACATATATAATGTACCCTGAAAACTGGACAATACATTAAGGTGGATTTTCTACACATAATATGGTAAATTCTCAATGAAAACATAATTGAAAATCCAACAAAGGAGATCGTGTAGATGACCACTAGAAAACGTTATGATAGCCGTATCAAAGCCAATTATGACGAAGCACTCAGCGAAAACGATATTCAAAAGATCATGAATTCTGGATTATCAAAACTTCTTTCAGTTTCTAGTCTGGATAAACTAAGCGCTACGTGGGGAAACATCAAAACTCAAAACTGATAACTGAAAGCTACTTACAGAGGTACATCGGGATGAGACTAATACAATTTAAGATACCACCTGTCGTTATTCTAAGAGTTGGTTTAATTGAAGGAGATAGTGTTTTTGATCTAACAGATCTAAATCTATCATGGGATAATATATACAGCATATTCATTGAAGCAAGGAAGGCGAATAAAACTCTTGAAGAATTTATTGATAGCAGTAAATTTCGTCAGTATTGCAGAACTATGAATTACGGTGAGTTATTAAAAAATCGTCCCGGAGATAAAGGCGGATGGATACTTCCACCAATAAACCATCCCGATCCCGAAGATTGCATGGTAACAGGAACCGGATTGACCCATCTCGGCAGTATGTCACAGCGTGACAAGATGCATAAATCACATTCTGCTGTGCAACTGAAGAACAGAGATGAAGTTAAACAAAAAACAGACTCACAGAAAATGTTTGAAATGGGTTTGGAAGGCGGAAAACCTGAACGTGGTAAGAGAGGTATTGCCCCAGAATGGTTTTACAAAGGCAACGGGTCAATACTACGAGGTTACAATGACTTTCTGGACATACCATCATTCTCAGAGGACGGCGGTGAAGAGCCTGAGATAGTTGGATGCTACATCATTGGTGAAGATGGCGTTCCATATCGCCTTGGTTTTGCCATCGCTAATGAGTGGTCAGATCATATTACAGAGCGAGTAAATTACCTATGGCTTGCGCCGTCAAAGTTGCGGACATGCTCTATTGGACCTGAGTTAGTTACCAATCAATCGTTCAAGGATATAAGAGGATATTGTCGAATTTATCGTGGAAATAATATGCTTTATGACTCTGGTGAACTTTTGACAGGCGAGGATAACATGAGTCATTCATTGGCAAACCTCGAAGATCATCACTTCAAATATCCGCAGTTCCGTACCCCAGGTGATGTGCATATCCACTTTTTTGGTACAATGAAGTTATCATTCGGCAACAGAAGCGCATTTCAAGATGACGACAAGATTGAGATACATTTTGACAGCATGGGAGCGGATCTTGTGAATTATGTAAGGCGCATTCCTAAAGATTCGGCTCCTGTTGTTGTTCAAAAAGGGTCAACTACCCCACGCATAAATGCGGGGGCTTGAGTAATCTGGAAGCCAACCAGATCAATCGAGGCAATATGTTGACTAGACTGTGTTGAAAAAACAAATTGAGCTATCTGATCATGGCAGGTCAAGAGATGTAATGGACGCCACCCTAATCTATAACCAATCTGATAGCCAATGTCGAAGGGTTGTTTAACAAGGAGTGTAAACTCATTATGGTTCCAGTATTTGATCAAGATAATAAACCGTTAATGCCATGCACAGAGAAGCGTGCAAGGAAATTGCTTGAGAAGAAACAAGCCTTCTGATAGAAAATATCAAGATGTGGTTGTGGGCGTGGATGTCGGAAGTAAGCGAGAAGCGTATACCGTTGCTACTGTCAATCACGTAGTGTTGAATATTCTAACCAACACACCTGATTGGGTAAAGGCTTCAGTGAAAACTCGTAGAGAAATGCGTAGAGGACGTAGGAATCGTAAGACCCCACGTCGTAAAAATAGAAGTAATCGTGCAATTGGTAAATTGGCACCCTCTACAAAGGCACGATGGCAAGCAAAATTAAGAGTCCTGAATTGGCTATCAACATTGTATCCGATAACTGATGTCGTTGTAGAAGACGTGAAAGCCACAACTCGTAAAGGTTCAAAGAAATGGAATATGTCATTCTCACCATTGGAAGTAGGCAAGGTTTGGCTATATACTGAGATAAAGAAGTTCTGGAATTTGTATCTGGTTCATGGATACGAAACAAAAGAATGGCGTGATATGTCAAAGTATAAAAAGAGTAGCAATAAACTAAATGACTGTTGGGAAGCACACAACGTAGATTCGCATGTTCTTTGTGAAATTGGTCTTGGCGGTTGTATTAAGTCATTCAAAAAAATACTTAGACTAGAGTTTCTGCATCTTCATAGACGACAATTGCATGTCTTACAGTTTGCTAAAGAAGGTATCCGTAAGTTATATGGTGGCACAAGAAGCATGGGATTTAAGCGTGGTAGCTGGATAAAACACATCAAGTACGGGTTGTGCTATATTGGTGGTACTTCAAAGGAACGAGTTAGTCTTCACGAGATGTCAACCGGTAAACGATTAACACAAACTGCAAAGCCAGAGGATTGTAGGTTCTTAACTTATGCAACGTGGAGAATGTCTTATGTTTGAAAGGAGAAGGCAATTCCTCCCCATGCCTAAAGGCAGGGGTATCCTTGCCGAAATCGGAGATGAAGCACTAGAATTTCACCTTCATACCAACGCTGGCGGTATTACTCTCGTAAAAATCCTTTGTAAAAAACACAGTGTTCTTTAGGTGTTCATAATTTACCTTTAATGATACCTGATCTGATACGTCATAAGTCAAGCCGATCTTTATTCCACTTTGATCGTCAGTTCGGGTTTCACTCAACTCGTAACCTAAATCTGGTGTTTGATAGGCTCCGATATTATAAGCCACAAGCTGATAAGTCAATTCCGCCCAGAACTTCTGGAACGGATTGCTCAATATAATAATCTGTGTTCTATTGCCGCTGAATTCAAATACATGGCTATTTGAATCTGATTTTATGATCTGGTCAGAAAGGAACAAGCTGGTATTGTTAAATACAGAGGCATAGAATCCAAATACAATAATTTTCTGTCTATCTCTCTGCACACCATCCAATACTACAGGCCTACCGTATTTAAAATCAATGGGTCTGCGGTTATACGTTTTTATCTGGTCAACGTACCCCAACTGAACTTTGAAATCTTCTGATACTGCATGATGTAAGTTGATACCTAACTGATGATAATAATAATTACGTGCCTGAACCTCTGGAACTTTGTTTTGGAACCATTTCTGCTCACCTTTATAAGATAGGTATAAGGTAGTTCTCTTACCAAAACTCTGACCGAAACTTGCCTCAAAAGCGTTATCGTAGAAGTTAAACAGGTCGCTTTGGCTGTTCCATACCTTAAAAGCCTCATTTATTGAGAGCTTACTACCAGCTTTAATCTTAAATTCGACCTCGTGTGAATTATAGTCCTCATTGTTAGTTGTATTAACATCTCTCATTCCCAGAGTATACTTTGCATCAGTCTCTAAACTCTTTATTGGAATCAGGTCTCTAATACCGAATCCTGTATATAATCTCCAGATGATACCATCCTGATAATCTTTGTGTAGCCTTTGCTTTGTGACGTTATTATCATATTCAAGTCTTGCATCAATATCTTGAGCATATATACTGACTTCAGATAAAACTGGCGTAGATAGGCTTATAAGGATACTAAAAAGCCCTATAAATATCAGCATTTTTTTGATCATCTCATTATTTCCCTTTCGATTCAATTTGAGATGCCCTTTGTTCCATTATCTTACTTTGATTCTCAAGTTTTCTTGCTTCGTCATCAAGTTCACGGATCTCATTCAAAAGTCTTTCTATATTCTTCTTCAACGTAATTATTGTCTTTCCTATTTCGTATTCATTGGAACTCAATGTAATACCAGCAGTCCCACTTTCAATACCACCTGATTCCTTTTCTTCATTACTTCTCTGGATTTCTCTCAATTTTTCTATCATTCTCTTGTTTCCTCTCTGCCTAGCCTGCAAATCACTCAATTCTTGTTTTTTCTTTTCCGTCGCTGTTCGGTATTCTATTGCCGTATTCTTTGAAATCTTTGCACCCAATCTGAGTTTTTCGGGATCATTTCCTAACGACATCGAAAATGGTGTAATCTGTACTTGCTCAAAAGATTCTGACGCGTACTTATCTCTAAGTTCAGCAACTTTTCGGGTTAACTGCAAAGTTGCAGATATTTGCTCTGAGGTTTTATCAGCCCCGGGTTCATTTTTCAGCAAAATATCCATAAGAGCTATTATCCTTGCCTCTGATTTTTTTATCAAACGGTCTGCAATCGTAACAAAATCCTTAATTAGTGGTTCTCGCATTTTTTTGAGTTCTGTTATCCTATCGGACATAGATTGTGATTCTGCCATCAGGTTTCTAAGTTTTCTTTCACTGAAACCCAAAATGCCTGTAATTCTGTCTATGACTCCCTTTGGGTTCCGCAACTGATCTTTCAATAGAGTTACCTCGCTTGTAACTCTCTCATGATTTTCCTGCAGGGATTGAAACTCTGAGTCAATTGGTATGATTCTAGTTTCTATGACTATTAGTTGGCGATATAATTCCAATATTTCACTATCGAGGATTTCTTTGTTCTGAGGTAAAGATATTTTTTGTGTTTGGGCTTCCTGCGAAAAGAAGATAGTTATGAAGAAGATAGTGCTGATGAGAAAGGTTACTGTCTTTTTGAAAAAAAATAAAGATTCAGGCAGGATTCTGGATTCTGGATTCTGGATACAAGATACAGGATAGAAGATACAGGATAAAAGATTATTATCTTGCGTCTTGCATCTTGTATTTTGTGTATTACATATTGTATCTTGCATCTTTTCGTGTCTTTTATGTCTTATAGTTCTTCCGTGTTGAGTGTAGAAATATAAGATTTTAAATCCCCCTAACTCCCTTTTTCAAAGGGGGAATGGCTCTAACTCCCCCTTTAGCAAAGCTGATAAGGGTAGGTTTTTAAGGAAAAAATCGCATAGAATCAAATATCATGCGGATTTGTAGGGGCGTATTGCAATATGCCCCACGATTACACAAAACCTTATAAATACTAGGTTTTCAACTCTTATCATTAAAAAAACCTACCCTTATCAGCTTTAGCAAAGGGGGCAGGGGGGATTTGAGATGGATGTAAGGTTCATTTCCACACTGAGTACCAAAGAACCTGTTTTATAACTCTTACTCAGTCGAATTATCTTCTGGTGAAGCAATTCCATGTTTTTCCATTTTGTAGTTCAGTGTGGATCTCTTTATACCCAGTATTACGGCAGTCTTGGTACGAACCCAATTAGCTTGCTGTAAAGCATTCAATATTAGTTTTTTCTCAAGTGCTTCCACTTGCTCAAGAGTTCCTGCTCTTGGTACATCCTGATTTAGCACCATATTTGTGGGGAGTGGAAGATGCTCAGGCAGTATTTTATCTCCATCAGCTAAAACCATTGCCCGTTCGATAGCGTTTTCCAATTCTCGGATATTACCACGCCACTCGTACTTAATCATGAGTTCCATTGCTTCGGGAGAAACGCTCTTTACTTTGTTGGAAACTTTGCCTGTAAATCTCTTGATGAAATGATAAACTAGGTCTGGTATATCTTCCCTTCGCTCTCGAAGTGAAGGCAGATATATTGGAACAACGTTAATGCGATAATAAAGGTCTTGCCTGAAAAGACCTTTCTGAATGGCTTCTTCAAGATTTTTGTTGGTTGCGGCAATGATTCTGACGTCAACAGTTATCGGTTTTGACCCGCCCACTCTTTCAAAAGTTTTATCCTGCAAAACTCTCAACAGTTTTAGTTGTGTCGAAGGGCTAATATCGCCTATTTCGTCGAGGAATATAGTTCCACCGTTAGCAAGTTCAAACCTACCCATTCTTCCTCTGAATGCACTGGTAAATGCTCCCTTTTCATGCCCAAATAATTCACTTTCTAATACACCTTCTGCATAAGCGGCACATTCTGCCCTAATAAATGGCTTATCTCGCCTTGCACTATTGTTGTGTATTGCTTGAACTATAAGGTCTTTTCCTGTTCCGCTTTCACCCCGGATCAGTACAGCGGAGTCAGACTTTGCAACCTTTCGGACTACATCCAGAACATCCTGTAACTTTTTGCTTTTACCGATTATATCACTGAAATCCCCTCTAAGATGCAGTTCTTCACGAAGGAACTTGTTCTCCTCCACCAGTTGCCTTTTTTGCATTGCTCTTTCTATTCTCACAATTAAGGCTTCTGTGTTGTAGGGACGTTCAATGTAATCCTCTGCCCCTTCCTTCATTGCCTGTACTGCTTGGGGAACCGTGCCGAAAGCTGTTATGAGTATCACAGATATATCTGGATAATCTCTTCTGACAACTCTCAAGAGTTCCACTCCGCTATTGTGTTCTTTCATCCTGACATCAGTTAATATTAAATCAACCGAATTATTTTTGAGGCGTTCAATAGCAATGTCCTCGTCTTCTGCTTCTATAATGTCATATCCACCTTTTCCAAGACGCTGTTGCAGAATTTTGCGAGCGCTTGCCTTATCGTCAACGACTAAAATGGTACTCACGTTTAAACCTCATGTATCAGGTAACGTATCAAATCTTAATTATGGCTGATATTCAGACTGATACTCAACCTGTGTTAAATATGGAAGAAATACTCTTACTTTTGTTCCTTTTCCCAGAATGCTTTCCAACTCTATATTCCCGTTATGAGCAGTAGTAATTTTTTTGCATATAGATAGACCTAAACCTGTGCCATTGCTTTTTTTTGTAAAGAATGGATCAAAGGCTTTTTCAAGGTCAGCAGGAGACATACCACATCCTTTATCTTCAATCGTGACCGCTACAAAACTTTTGTTTTGTAATCTTCCATTCAGGATTTTTGCCCGAATGGTAATTTCACCACCTTTTTCCATTGCCTGAATAGCATTTCTGATCAGATTAACAAAAAGCCCTCTTAATTGTTCAAAATCTCCCATTATAATAGGAAGCTCCTTATCAAATATATACCTGACAGATATATCATTATCAAGCATTTCTTTATCCATAGAAGATATTGCAGTTTCCAATACCTCAGTTATATCAAGGGGTGAGGCTTCAATTGTTAAAGGTCTGGCAAAATGGATGAAGTCCGTTACTTTTGAGTTAAGAACAAAGACTTCTCCTTTTATATCATTTATATATTCCAGTCTGTAATCATCGTTTTCAAGCTCATCTTCAAGAAGCTCAGTGAATCCCTGTATAGCACTTATAGGACTTCGTACTTCGTGAGCGACAGAAGCCGAAAGTTCAGCGATCTGTCTTCCATGTGCGGCAACTTCCTCATATAGTTTTTTCAGGTTCTTTGCCATTTGATTAAATGTTTTCGCAAAAAGACCAATTTCATCTCTAGAACCAACGTTTACTTCAGTATCTAGATTACCTGAAGCAATTCTTTCTGATGCCTGCACCAATTTTTTTAGAGGAGTTACAACCGTGCTTGCTATCAATACACCCAGTAGTACCGCAAAAGCTGTGATTACCAATGCAATTATCAATTGAACAATAGCGACTCTATTTACAGTGTCAAGGAACCTTGCCGACGCTTCAACACGTACAACCGCAATAACCTTCCTATCTTTTGAAAAAACTGGTGCATAAGCTGATTTATGAGGACGTTCATCCTTGCCGGGGAACAATACAGACGCTTCTGCATTACCCTCCCATGCCAATCTTAGCTCTACCTGATCAGCTTTTAATGCTTCAAGTTCATTACCAACAGTTAATTTGCCTTTAGCATCGGCTATCACTTTGTTGCCGGGACCTATCAAGATGACGTTATCTAAATCTGCTTCCTTTGTATTCACAGCAGACAATTTCTCTTTCAGTATACTGTAGTAAAAAGAATTTCTTTTGGGAAGCCAGTCAGCGAAAATTTCAAGTTCAACAATTCCAGCGGCAATCTCTGCGTGATTAACAAGACCGTTCTCCATTTGTTTTTCCAACGTATTTCGGGTAACGAGGTATGAGAATAATCCGAAACTTAAAAGTGACATAAGCACTAAAAGACCTAATGCGGTAGAAAATTTGGTTCTGAGTCCCCATCTATATTCTTTATTTGGAAACATATCTTTTATCACTCCAAACTTATAATAATGAATGATTCAAACAAAATCTATTATACATGAGAGTCTAAAAACTGTCAAGAGAACTGTGGATTTTTGCAAATTAACCCTTGACAGATTTACATTCGTATGGTATCATAACTCTTTGTGTCAAATTACGATAGTCTGTTTTTAGGATTGTTTATATAAGTTTTAGCCTCTGTTCTTAAAGAGGGATTTTAATGAATACGTATTTTATAAAAGCTAAAGATATTCAAAAAAAATGGTATGTTGTTGATGCTAGTGGGAAAACTCTAGGAAGATTGACCAGTCATATCGCAAGCATTTTGCGTGGTAAGCATAAACCAACCTTTACTCCACATGCTGACATGGGAGACAACATAATAGTTGTAAATGCAGAGAAGGTTCAGCTTACTGGAAATAAAGCAAATACTAAGGTGTATTACAGGCACACCGGTTATCCCGGTGGTATAAAAGACACCAAATACAACGATATGATTAAGAAAAACCCTGAGAGAATCATACAAACAGCAGTCAAAGGAATGTTGCCTCATAATAGACTCGGAAGAGCTATAATGAAACATTTGAAAGTTTACAAAGGTCCAGAACATCCTCATCAGGCTCAACAGCCGGAAGTACTGGAACTCTAAGGAGGCACAAGTGGCAGAGCTTGCATATTTTTATGGTACTGGACGTCGCAAAACTTCCACAGCACGTGTACGATTGATACCCGGAGGCACTGGTATCGCACTAATAAATCGTAAGCCTATAAGCGAGTATCTTGATAGACCAGCGCTCGTGATGATGGCTATGCAGCCATTTGAGCTTACGAATAATATCAACAAGTTTGATTTGTATGTGAATGTGAAAGGTGGAGGAAAATCCGGACAGGCTGGAGCAATCAGACATGGTATATCAAGAGCGCTCCTGCAAGTATCGGCGGATCTTAAACCTATACTCAGGAAATCAGGACTGTTGACCCGTGATGCTCGTGAAAAAGAGCGCAAGAAATATGGACAAAAAGGCGCCAGAGCAAGATACCAGTTCTCAAAACGTTAATATTTTTTATAGTTTTTAGTTTATAGTTATCAAGTTTACGCTTGGTTTTTGTCTAAAAACTAGAAACTATAAACCGAAAGAGTGTACCCGATATGTCGAATGTTGTTGTGATAGGTGCTCAGTGGGGCGACGAGGGAAAAGGTAAGATCGTTGACTTCCTTGCAAAAGACGCTGACATCATTGCAAGGTATCAAGGTGGAAATAACGCCGGTCATAGTATTGTTGTAGGTAATGAGAAATATATCTTTCACCTTATCCCCAGTGGGATACTATATCCAGAAAAGAAATGTATCATCGGTAATGGGGTTGTTATATCTCCAAGAGTACTTTTTGACGAGATTGATGATCTCAGAAAACGAGGCATATACATAAATAGTAATCTGTACGTCAGCGATAGAGCGCACCTGATTATGCCATATCATCTACTCATTGAATCCAATGATGAGATGCTCAGAGGTTCAAAAAAGATCGGGACAACAGGTAGAGGTATAGGTCCTGCTTATGTAGATAAAGCGGGAAGATTGGGAATAAGGGTCGGCGATCTTTTAGATTTTGATACCTTTAAGGGTAAGCTAGACCTTAATCTTGCGATGAAAGCTAGATTTCTCGATAAATCCGAAGACTGGATCAAATCCACACGCTTAGAGATAATCGAGGAATATAAAGGTTACGCTGAGAAAATGAAGCCATTTATCGCAGATACCTCCTTTATCCTATACGAAGCCATAAAGTCAGGGAAAAACGTCGTATTTGAAGGCGCTCAGGCAACACTTCTGGATATTGATTTTGGCACTTATCCTTATTGTACTTCATCGAATCCTACTGCTGGTGGAGTTTGTGTTGGTTTGGGTATTGGTCCGACTATGATTGATAAAGTCATGGGTATAGCAAAGGCTTATACAACTCGTGTTGGAGAAGGTCCTTTCCCAACAGAGATGCTAACCGATATGAACGAAAAGGTGCGTCAGAAGGGTCAGGAATTCGGCGCTACAACAGGTCGTCCCAGACGATGCGGATGGTTTGATGCAGTAGCGGTAAGGTACTCCGTCAGAATAAACGGATTTTCGAGCATTGCTCTTACAAAATTAGATGTACTTGACGAACTCGATCACATAAACGTTTGCGTTGGATACAAATATCAAAGCAAAACTATTACAGAATTTCCGGGTCAACTTAACGAACTCGAAAATGTTGAGCCAATTTATGAACTAATGGACGGTTGGTGTAATGATATTTCAGACATCAGGGAATACAATAACCTTCCTGAAAATGCAAAAAAATACGTCGAAAAAATTTCACAATTGTTGAAAACAAAAATCGAGTTCATAGCTGTTGGTCCCAGAAGAGATCAAATAATAGCTGTTTAATACAGTTTTCAGAATTCTGTTACTGAAAACTCAAAACTAGATGGATTTGGGATTGACGTAAAAGCAAAAATAGGGTATATTCTTAGTTCGGTTTTTTGGGGCGTTAGCTCAGTTGGTAGAGCACCTGACTTTTAATCAGGTGGTCGGAGGTTCGAAACCCCCACGCCTCACCAATTCTGGCTCTTTGGGATATAACGGGGAATTTTCCGTAGGGGCGAAGCCTATGCCTCATAAACGCTGATTATATAATAGTTCACAATAGCAAATGCTTCGCCCCTACAATATTATCCCCGTAAATTACCAAAGAACCTCAATTCTTTAGTGATAAGTGAGCAGTAATGGGTGATGAGTAGAAAACTGATTACACATTACTCATCACCCATTACGCCTCACTTTCTTGTGTCCCTATCGTCTAGCCTGGTCTAGGACATCGGCCTTTCAAGCCGGTAACAAGGGTTCAAATCCCTTTAGGGATACTCTTTTTTATCACCTGTCAAGCAAAATTTTAATGATTTCCTCACTCAATAAAGCATGTCATTCCAGCGAAGGCTGAAATCCGGAGATTTCATTAAAAAAATCATCATTATTTTATCAGATGACCAAAAGTCTCCTTTATATATCTGACACTCTCATCAGCGGCAACTGTTGGGTCCATATCTTTTATTGCTTCTACCTCTAATATCAGTGGAAGTTTATTTGGAAATGGCGATTGGTTAGCCAGAATGTCACCGATAATAACGTCAAAATCAACGTGTCCCTGCCCTAATGGTACGCCTTTCCACTGAGCGAATCTGTCAACGGAAAGGTCTTTTATGTGAGTGGTAATAGTAACAGGAGCCAATGCTTTTGACGCATCAACAGGTTCTTCAAAAGTCCAGAAAGGGTTCCCTGTGTCTAGTCTGGCTCCAACATTTGGTTCACCTATCTTCTGGATAATCTCAGCGATCTCGTGACCCCTATAATCTGCGTGATTCTCAATGGCAATGCTTACACCGTAGTCTTGAGCGATCAATGCCAATGAGCGTAAGTTTTCCGCCATAAGATCAATCTGTTCAGACAACGGTGGGTCTTTAAGCCACCTGTGAGTTACTGTGGCGCAGGTCCCGACCATACAGACGTTCAACGGCTTACAGGTATTATGTAAAAACTCTTTGAAAGCTTCACGACGCCGTTTATGCTCATCCTGATCTTTAGAGCAGTAATTATAAGCCCATCCTAATTCCAACTCTATGTCCGTTTTATCAAGCAGACGTCGGGCTTCCTCAATGCTACATCCTCCCAGACCACCGCTCACAACAGTCATTCCTAAAGATTTCGCTTTATCCAGTATATACTTCAGATTTTCCTGACCCTTCTGTTTCATCTCCTCGTGATAAAGAACAGCAACCATTCCAAGACGCATTTGATCCTCCTTATAAAAAGTAACAAGTGACGGGTAGTAGAACTCAGACACAATGATTTTTTATGGATTCCCACTTGCGTGGGAATGACAAAATTAGGTACGTGTCATTCCCGTGAAAACGGGAATCCATAATTTTTTTATTTAACATTTTATCGATCATCACTCAAAATTGGTAGTTTTACAGGTTCTTTTGTTTCGTAGCATTTCAAAGCCGCAAAAGCGATTTCGTGTGTCAAAACAGCATCTTCCAGATTACAGTGTGATTCTCTATCGTTAAGTATGCAATCCAAAAAATGATCAACTTCTCCCTGAAAAGGATGATGCTTAACGTCTCCACTATCAGGCAGAATTGTCGGGATTTCGACCCATCCCTTCTGTCCCGGATACTTGTGTGACCAAATACGGTTATTTTTAACCGATCCCCTATCACCAAAAATCTCAACAGGGAAGGCATAAGGCATAATACATTCAGAATTGGTAGAGAACTTGCCCAATACACCGTTATCGAACTTTACGAGACCAACCTCCAGAGCATCATATTCCAGAGGTTTAGCACCATCACGCCAGACGTTAGCATTGCGATCATAAGCTTGAGTCATACCTTTACGGAAACCACCTGAATAAGCAAAAACTTCAACAGGTCTTGCAGGTTCATACTGACCTTGCCCGGCAAACCAGCGAATAGCATCAATAGCATGTATGCCACCTACCAGAGACGCACTCACTCCTGTCTCTTTTTTGCGAACAGCCTCGTAACCTGACCACCAGCTATTAATGTAATTCTGGTAGTCAGTTTCAACGTAATAGATTTTACCAAAAGCGTTGTCAGCTATCATAGATTTTAACGTCTCAAACATGGGATTCCAGCGCAGGACGAATCCAACCACAGTTTTCACCTTAGCTTTATGTACTGCATCCCTCATGGATTTTAGTTCCTCGATGCTGATAGCGACAGGCTTTTCGATGACTATATGTTTTCCCGCTTCTGCGGCGGATATTGTGTTATCTGAATGTAAGTGCTGTGGCGTACAGATGGTAACAATATCAACCTCGTTGTGTTTTAAGGCTTCTTCGTAACTGTTATAAAACTCAACATTCTCCAGACCTGCTTCCTTGGCGCGCAATTTACAGCTTTCCAGCCTTCGACTGGAAATAGCAACTATTCTGGAATGTGGGTTTGCTTGAAATGCCTTAATATATTGAGTAGAGATCCGTCCAGCACCGTGAATTAAGACTCCCAACTTTTTCTCAGACATAAGACTCTCCTAAGTAATCCCATTACTTTTCATTTTTATTTCAATAGCTTTTCGCAGTAACTCAGCATTTCAGTGGGAGACTTCCCATAGATTAATCTCCATTTATTTTTTAATGAATTTATTCGGTATCAATCTTTCAATGTTTTCCGAAAATATCATAGACATGCTTTTTTCATCAAGATTGAGTTGAAGCACTTTATCAAGCTCAACTTTAGTGTAATTGAAGAATGGTACGCTTGTTCCAGAAACGTCAGAACCGAATATCATTCTCTCAACCCCAACGTTATGCAATACCTTCTTTATCTCGTCCAATGGTGCTGTTCCTGTGTCAAAAAATACTCTTGGACTGTCAAAAAAAGCTGGCATCCTATCATATCCGCCATTCAGAAATCCTATATGCGGGATTATGACGTTTAATTCAGGATTTTCTTTTACAAACCTGACAGTATATTCGTACTCCTCCTCCAAAACAACAGGCAGATTCAGGTCTTTAATTGCCTTTAGTATCTTTTTGCACGCAGGATCATCATAGTCATACTTTGGCTCATCCCAATGCCTATGCCATTTTATACCTGCGTAATCACTCAAATTATCTGGAAGAATAAAGTCATTCCACACAAAGTAAAATGGATAAATGTCAAATTCGGTAGTTTTTGACGTTTCAAGCACATATTCATTGTATTTAATACGTGATTCGGGTGTGCTTTCGATCCTGTAAATATCTTCAGGGAAAGCGAAAATAACCGCTCCCTGCGCTCCTGCCTCGTTCAAATCTTGCCTTATGTCATCAGGGGTAAAGATTTTTGTGCGTTTGTTGTTACCGCAATGTATGTGATCATCTATAATTCGCATAATGTCTTATAACTCCTCTTTTTATTCCATATCATTTATAATAGGATTTAGTATACTTCCAAAACTAAATTAACATTATAATAATCTCGCTCAATTTATAACAGTGTGTAGTGTGATCTAAATGGGTATCTCCTCGTTTATTGTATTGACTAACTACAGCTATACAATAAAACAAATCACGTTCCGCCGTGCAACGGAAGAACAAATCACGTTCCGCCGTGCAACGGAAGAACAGATCACGTTCCGCCGTGCAACGGAAGAACAGATCACGTTCCGCCGTGCAACGGAAGAACAGAATCAGCTTTTCAATGAACATTTATGCAACAAATACATCCATTTTCTACGTTGGCAAGGCAAGAAACTACAATGTCCCGGATGTCTTAAATATAATATCGCTCCATGGGGCAATCACCATAGACGACCCGGGATCAAACGATATATGTGTAAAGACTGTCATCATACATTCATATGCACGAGGAGAAGTTCATGAGAATGGTTCAGAGAACGAGTTTTCTTTGTTACGTCCTTTTTTGGTAGTGTTTCGAGGAATCAGCAAACACAATTTACCGGGCTACATAGGTTTTTATCAGTTTCTTAGAAACTTTCGTAAGTTAAATGCTTTTCAGCAGACAAGTTTGATCCTGCAAGCTTTGTTAGAACCAGCATTATCACAAAGAATAAAAGATGGTGATTTTGTCAAAATATTTGACCGTTTTAATCTACTACACACTGTTATAAATTGAGCGAAATTCTTTAATACTTTCATATAATTAACCAAGCGTTGCAGATATTGCAGTAACCGACGCAGGTGGAAACGTATAGTTAAATACAGAACCATCAGCAGATATGCGAACATCAATAGGCGCTAACGTATCAGGCGATTCAAACGTATTGTGTGCGTGAATGTCGCTGTGAGTTAGCACTGACGCAGATGCGGATTTTATTCTGCCATCACACAGAGAGAGCGTTGCTTCAATCGGTATATCTGCATGAGGATTAACCACTGTTATGAATAAATGGTCATCCTTCAAAGAAGCAGAACCTGCCAGACCAAATAAAGAGGCATTTCCAACGGCTATACTTTCAGCTTCAAATGAAATTCGCAATGAAGTTGCGCCCTGATGCGGAGCATACATAGCGTAGACATGACCTGTCGGTGTGACTAGCATCTTCTCCCCTTCGGTCAAAACCACAGCCTGAAGAACATTGATTGTTTGAGCGATATTAGCCATAACAACTTTGTCTGCATGACGATTGAATACATCAAGGGTCAAAGCGGCAACGAGAGCATCTCTGAGCGTATTTTGCTGCCATAAGAATTGCGGTACTTGTCCCGGAGCAGGAGGATGCCATGTTCCCCATTCATCTACGATCAATCCGATATTCCTTTTTGGATCATATCCGTCCATTATGGCACGCTGTTGGACAACAAGGTCTTCCATCAATGATGCTCTTTGTATTAATTGATACCACTGGTCAACTGTATATTTCGTCGCTGTACCTGCTGTACCGCAATAGTAATGGACAGAGAATCCACTTAGATGACGATACCAGCCCAATTTTTCAAAGAATCGGTGTGTCCAGTTTGGATCATTTCCTGAAGGACCGCAGGCGATCAGATAAAGCGGGGCATCCTTGAAGTTAAACATGAACGTGGAGAAACGCCTGTATTCAGCCGCATAATCCTCTGGCGCAAAGTTTCCTCCGCAACCCCAGTTCTCATTTCCAACACCCCAATAATGCACACGGAAAGGATCAGGATCACCGTTTTCGGCTCTTTTGCGAGCAAGGGTACTATCTCCGGGGTAATTGCAGTATTCTACCCAGTTACGCAATTCTCTAGGTGTGCCACTGCCAACATTACCGCAAATATAAGGCTTTGCACCTATTAGACGACAAAATTTTATAAATTCATGTGTGCCAAACTCGTTGTTATCAATCACCTGTCCCCAATGGACGTTGATTGTTCGAGGGCGTGACTCTTTTGGTCCAATACCGTCCTCCCAATGATAATCATCTGCGAAGCAACCCCCCGGCCATCTAACAACTGGCGGTTTCATCTTTTTCAAAGTTTCAATGACGTCATTTCTTATACCATAAGTATTTGGTATTGGTGAATCTTCACCAACCCACGTACCTTCATAGATACACTTTCCAAGATGCTCAGAGAAATATCCGTATATATTTGGATTGATTTTTGATATACGTTCACTAAGATGAATTCTAACGTTAGCTTTATTTGATGCCATATTTTTTACCTCCATTCATAGAGCATGGGTTCATGTAAAAAGCAATAATATTATGTCACATCTATATAAATTTTTCAACAGTGTAACTTTCATTTGGACGAAAAATTTATGCTTGGTGCTTGTTTTTCGACTTGACTTTTGTATATACTCTGATATACTTGGTATAAGCCAAAAATAGTATTTGTATTGAAAAGAGAGGGATTAATTATGATTCAGAATTTGGATGAAGGACGCTTTTGTAAAGATTGTGGGACCGATACTTCAGTTATATGCCCAATCTGTCATGGGATCGGCTACATTCAATCATTGCCGTCATTTACGGGGTTTATAATAACGTCATGCACACACGCAAATGAACAGGGTGAATATTGCTCGAAATGCGGGACAAAAATTCAGCAAGACCCTATGACAACGACCTGTGGTGTGTGCATGGGAACAGGCTGGGTAACTTCACAATATCATTATTGTTTCAAAAGGCTTAACACTATATACAAATCTTAATCTCTGTTGCTACAAGTATGGATGAGGATTTATGAATATAAACAGGATAAAGACACGGTTATATAATATTCTGGAAGCTAACCCGGAGGGTGGTTTGCCTGGTAGGTTATTTGGGATTTTCATTATAGCTTTGATATCACTTAATGTGACCGCAGTCATTGTCGAAACAGTAGAAAATATTTATAAGACAAACCCTACTTTCTTCCATGATTTTGACAAAATCTCAGTGCTGATTTTCACCGTTGAATATGTTTTACGTATATGGAGTTGTACTAGTAACAGCAAGTTCCAAAGACCAATAAAGGGCAGGATTCGATTTATTTTTACTCCTTTAGCTATTGTGGATCTGGTAAGTATTCTCCCATTCTACCTACCTATGGTTGTATTACTAGACCTAAGAGACATCAGAGCATTACGTATTTTCAGGATATTCCGTCTATTAAAAATAGGAAGATATGTTGAATCCTTAAAGATTATTGGAACTGTATTTATGAAGAAGAAAGAGGAACTTGCAATAACTATACTTATAGTATTGGTCTTATTGATAATAGTATCAAGCTTGATGTATTTTGTTGAAAATCAAACTCAACCCAAAGCTTTTTCGAGCATCCCCATGGCAATGTGGTGGGGAGTTGCGGCATTAACCACTGTTGGATATGGCGATGTATATCCTATCACACCTTTAGGAAAGTTTTTGGGGGCTATAATTGCGTTTCTTGGGATCGGAATATTCGCTCTTCCAACAGGAATACTTGGTGCCGGATTTGTTGAGGAGATCCAGAATAGGAAAAACAACCATAAGGTATGTCCTCATTGTGGTAAAGAGATTGACGATAAATGAAAGGAATATATTAAATGACCTCAGCAGAAAGATATCGCCTGACATTGGCTCACAAAGAACCAGATCGTATCCCCATGAGAGATGATTTCTGGGGTGCAACCATTGATAACTGGAAAGCAGAGGGTTATCCCCCTGAAGGCAAAGGTGTCTGGGAATATTTCGGATTTGATGGGTGGGCAGGAATCGGAGCGCACCTCTGGTTCCGTGATAATGAAAAGGAATATGATGTCGCTATCCACAGTAAAGAAAACTGGGAGGAATTCAAGCATCTCTATAAATACTGTGATGCAAGGGTTGACTTTCAGGGTGCGCTAAACACTTACGAAAGTTGCAAAAAGAATGACACTTTTTTAGTTTACGGTGGTGGCGCTCTCGGATTTGACCTCTGGCAGAATAGAGTTGGGATAAAGCACTTTCTTGAGTCTATGCTTGATGACCCTGAATGGATCAAAGAGCTTTTCATGGCAAACGTAGACCTTAACATCGCAGTCGTAGAGGAACTGACGGCTAAAGGGATCGAGTTTGACGGTGCCATGTTTTACGACGATTTAGGCTATAAGACAGGTCCTTTCTTTTCACTGGCAATGTATCGTGAGCAGCTATTCCCGGCGCATAAGAAACTGTGTGACTTCTTACACAGCAAAAAGATGAAGATAATCCTGCATAGTTGCGGTGGAATACGTCCATTAATGCCAATGCTGGTTGAAGCCGGGTTTGACTGCTATGAACCACTTGAAGTAAAAGCTGGTATGGATCTGGTAGACTTGAAGAAGAATTTTGGTGAAGTTGCAACGTTTATGGGCGGGATTGATGTACGTGCTATGGCACATCCTGATCCGAAGGTCATTGAAGAAGAAATTAAAACTAAGATACCAATTGCCAAAAAGGGTGGAGGATACATATTCCACTCTGACCATTCCGTTCCACATAACGTCAGCTTCAAGCAATACGAATATACTATTGAGTTAGCTAAAAAATACGGTACTAATAAGTAGGCAGTAGAAAAAGCTATGAATTAATCACGAATTACACGAATAGAAATTCCAGAAAATTCGTGTAATTCGTCCTAATAGTGTAATTCGTGATAAAAAATAGTATCATAATGAAAGAGGAGAAAATTATGACTCATCGAGAGCGATTTAATCGTATAATGCACTTTCAAGACGTTGATAGAATCCCAAACGAGGAGTTTGGCTACTGGGGTGAGACAATGGAGCGATGGCACGGTGAAGGGATGCCAGTTGATGCTGATGAAGAGCTTTATTTCGGTCTGGACATCAGGCGTGAAAGAAGGCTTTTCCAGCCAGATTACGGTCCACGACCCGGATTAACACACGGAATTGACTCAATGGAGAACCTTGAGAAAGCAAAGCCATTTTTCTACGACAGTCTTGACTCACCAGAACGTTATCCTGCAAACTGGGCAGATATGGTAGAAAATTACAAGAAACGTGACTATCCACTTGGACTGAATTTCTCAGGCTTCTTTGGTCAGCCAAGAGGTTGGCTTGGTCTGTCACGAACTTGCACTGCATATTATGAGGAACCAGAGTTCATGCACGCACTTGGTGAATTCTGGGCTGATGTGCTTATCGGAACAATGCGCAGGGCATTAGATGACGTGCAGTTTGACTTTGTTCAGGTCTGGGAAGACATGGCTTATAATCATGGATCACTGATTGCACCAAAGACGTTTAGGGAATTTATGACGCCATATTATCGTCGTGTCACCGATTTCATCAACTCAAAAGGCGTAGACGTGATCCTGTGCGACTGTGATGGTGATACTAACGACATGGTTGAGCTTTTCCTTGAGGCTGGTGTGAATGGGCTTTATCCGTTGGAGAGAGTCGCAGGTACAGACCCGTTTGCCATAAGAAAAAAATATCCAAATTATCTACTTCTAGGAGGGATAGATAAGATTCAGGTTAGCAAAGGACCTGATGCCATAGATGCACATTTGAAGGACATACCCAAGCTGATTGATAAGGGTGGATTCATTCCTTTCGTTGACCATCGTGTGCCTTCGGATGTGACTCTAGCGAACTTTATCTACTATCAAAAGGTCAAGAGAGATATAATCGGTGGCGATTTAGGTGTTGCTCAATGCGATTTCACCAATGCACGTGAAGAAGCCATGAAACCAGCAAAGCCTTTTGAATACAAGCCACAGGGCGTAGGTCCGCATCTGTAATTAGGGATTTGCGGAGACTCTTGACACACTCCCACGAGTGAACTCATGGGATTCTGCGATCAACGATAATTGCCAGTGTTTGCACTGGTCTTACATCATCTCCTGCAAGAGTTGGTGTCCCAACTCTAATCAATGTTTCGGTTCTTTAGGCTTGGCTGAAATGCAATGCGGATTTTACTCCTGCTAAAGCAAACACAGAAAGCACCAAGCTATTTTTGGAATTAGTTTTGCATGGTAGCCAATGACCTACCAAAACCCTATACCAATTGTCAAAAGAGCGAATATAGTCCATAAATGGCTACACAATAATTATAGCACAAAAGTAGTGAAAATGCAAGGAATATCTGCATTTCCTCAATCTCGGCGAAGTTGAGAGAATCATTCATCCAACGCCAAAGAGCGTTGGCTTTCTGATTCGGGAGATCGTAAAAAGAAAACGACAAGGTGTAGGCATTGATTTCCCAACTCAACACGAGTCAATGTAGTCTCACAACGTGCAAACGCTTTCAGAAGGCGAACTCCAGTCGGTCATTGTTGAATTCTATTGAGCGTAGGGCTGACCTAGCAAACACTCTGGATGATCTGAGGCGTATATATCAATAATGCTTCTATTTCTAGGAGTTGATCCAGGTCAATAACCAACGACTGAAAGTCGTTGGCTTGTAAAAGCCTGATTGACTAGAGGGTATTTAATACAGCAGTTGGTAGAGAGATATACATACACACCTATGGATATTACGCAAGTCCGTAGCAACTGTGGCTTATCATTAAAAGTTCTGGGGTTAAGAACGGTGTGATAGGCTTAAAAACCTTTACCAACAACCTCGATGCGTCTCTAACAGGAGCAATCCTGTATTACTCTTAATAGGAGTTATTTCATGGTTTATGTATTATCAAAAGAAGGCAAACCATTAATGCCAACAAATAGGCATGGAAAGGTACGCCATTTATTGAAAGATGGTAAAGTGAAGGTTACAAAAAGAACACCATTTACCATTCAATTACTATACAATAGCGAAGAATATACACAGCCAATAACACTTGGTATAGATAGTGGATACCAGAACATAGGGTTATCGGCTGTCACTGAATCGCAAGAAGTATTCAGTGCCGAAGTGAAACTAAGAACTGATATTGTAAAACTAAATTCGGAGAGAAGGCAGTATCGTAGATCAAGGCGTAATCGCAAGACTTGGTATCGTGAACCAAGATTCCTTAATCGCAAAAAGGATAATGGTTGGTTAGCGCCTTCTATACAACACAAAATAGATTCTCATATCAAGCTGATAGATACGGTAAAGAAGATATTGCCGATAACCAAGATAAATATTGAAGTTGCCAATTTTGATATACAGAAGATAAAGAATCAAGACATAGAAGGAATAGGTTATCAGAATGGAGACCAATCTGGATTCTGGAACATAAGAGAATATGTATTGTATAGAGATGGACATATTTGTCAGCATTGCAAAGGTAAATGTGGTGATAAAATCTTAGAAGTTCATCATATAAACACCAGACAAACAGGCGGAGATAGACCAGATAACTTAATAACCTTATGTGGTTTATGCCATGAGAAAGTATCACAAAATAAGTTACAACTCAAAATCAAAGTTAGTAAAGGATATAAATCCGAATCGTTTATGTCAATGGTTCGATGGAGATTGGTAAATATTATAAGAGAAATGGGAGATATTGTTTCTCATACTTATGGGTATATAACCAAAGGGAATCGAATAGCACTGGGTATAAGCAAATCTCATGCAAATGATGCCTTTGTGATTGCTGGTGGTGCTAAAGGGATTTCCCAGACACGCTTGAACAGTTATTTAATACAGCAAGTCAGGAAGTGCAATCGCAAACTCTATAAAGGTATTAGAAGCCATATCAAGAATACAGCATCAAGATTTGTTAATGGATTTCAACGATTTGATAAGATACTTTTTGAAAGTATTGAATGTTTTATCTTTGGTAGAAGGGCGACGGGACGTTTTGACATAAGATTACTTGATGGCACTGTTGTTAGTTCATCTGTATCATATAAGCAATTGACATTATTAGAATGTTCATCAACATTATTAATAGAAAGAGGAAGTGGCAATTCCTCCAACAGCTAAAGCAGTTGGTTTCCTTGCCACAACGGATCATGAGCCTGTTTGGTCGTCTGAAAAAAGAACATTGGAATGAGATCCTTGGGGTACTGATCGTCATCTTTGCGATCTGGGTGTTAGTCAGTCTTATAGGCTTTGGCGGAAGTATAGGTAATGAGCTAAAGTATGATCTAAAATATTGGATAGGTTATACATCCTATCTGCTCGTTATCTTAATTAGCTACTGGGGTGTAAGCTTATTCATGGATAGAAAAAAAGGAATTCTATCTGGCGCTTTTGGCACAATTTGTCTTGTCATTAGTGGTTTATTGCTTTTCAGTCTTGCGGCTAGTGATCCATTCAATTCTTCAGGAGTTTTTGGTGAGTCACTGAATCATTTGTGTAAGAGATTAATAGGTATTCCCGGTTTGGTTCTCACAGGATTGGTGTTCTTCATACTCGGTATTACATTGTCAGCAGAATTGACCGTTAGCCATCTTTTTTATACTATATATACCCGTCTTAGAAGAAAAGAACCAACCACGGTTAAAAGAAAATCTCGTGTCACTACTACTCCGAAGGCAACTATGCCTCAGAAACAACAGACATTAGAGCCTGCTTTGAATTCAACTTTAGTCATATCTGACAATCCTGAAGGGAAAGTGGAAGATGAATTATACCTTCGCAATCCAAATACCACAGGTTCTTACGCTTTGCCCAAACTTTCGCTTTTGAATAAAAACTTGCCAGAAAATGAGCAACTAACAAAAAGCATGCTTCAGGAAACTGCAAAAATATTGGAAAGAAGTTTCAAAGAGTTTAATATCGAGGCAAGAGTTTTGAGGGTGAGTAGAGGTCCAGCAGTAACGAGATATGAAGTCGAGCCGGGTCCAGGGGTAAAAGTCAGCAGGTTTGTTAATCTTTCTGATGATCTGGCATTAGTATTGAGAGCAACTCGTGTCAGGGTCGTAGCACCTGTACCGGGTGCAGGAGTAGTTGGGATCGAAGTGCCTAATGAAAAAGTTATGCAGGTTGGATTGAGAGAAGTACTGGAATCTCAGGAATTCAGAAACTCTAAAGCAAGACTACCATTACCGCTTGGAAAAGACATATCCGGTAATCCTGTTGTTGCAGATCTCTTAGCAATGCCTCATCTTCTAGTTGCGGGAACTACTGGTTCAGGTAAAAGTGTTTTTATAAATTCAGTTATTGCAAGTATGCTTTTCAGGATGACACCAGACGAACTCAGGTTCATAATGATTGACCCAAAAAGAGTGGAGTTAAGCCTTTATAATGGAATACCACACCTTATGGCACCTGTCGTTACAGATAGCATGAAAGCACCGGCATATTTAAAGTGGGCATTACGTGAGATTGATAAACGATACAAGAAATTGGCAGATGTTGGAGTGCGAAACATAGAAAGCTATAATAAATACATGGAAGAGCATCCCGAAGCAGTAGGGAAAGTTACATCAGAAGATAATCTCGTGCATGGAAAACTGGCATACTTAATGATTATAATAGACGAATTGGCTGATCTTATGATGGTGGCAAGCTCGGAAGTGGAAACCTCTATAACTAGACTGGCTCAGATAGCCAGAGCCGCAGGAGTACACATGATCGTGGCAACCCAAAGACCATCAGTGGATGTTGTTACTGGATTGATCAAGGCTAACCTTCCGTGCCGACTGTCATTCCGTCTTGCCTCTAAAGTTGATTCACGAACCATACTTGACATGAATGGTGCAGAAAATCTTCTTGGTAAGGGTGATATGCTATATATGGACATTAATACTGCAAAGCCTGTTAGGATACAGGGATGCTACGTGAGTGAAGGTGAGATCGAGAAAGTTGTTAATTTTTCTCAACAACATGCAATTCATGATGAAACAGATATAGCCGATTTAGATGATGAAGAATCTCAAGACGAATCTTCTGATGATGAATTGTTCGAACAGGCTGTAAAACTGGTACTCAAGCATCACACAGCTTCTACCTCATTCCTGCAAAGAAAATTAAATATAGACTATGAGCATGCTGTCCAACTTTTAGAAGACATGGAAGCAGATGGGATAGTTGGACCTAACATGGGGAAGCAGTCGAGAGAGATTTTAATGGATAATGATGATTAAGTGCAACACTCATGTCTAAAGATCAAAAATTTTTCTGTTGACAGTTTTATATGAAAAAATTACACTATCTTTTTTACTGCAACGATTCGTGTAAAAACTGATGCAAATATCAAAGGGCAAAAGATAGTTGCAGTAAATCTTGATAAACTAAGCCATTCTCGTTCACATAGTAATAAACTATGTGGATTGCGAATATTGAGGAGCGTTGATGGATTCCAGAGCTAGTAGTGGGCGCATCTTGTGTTATGAAGATGGCAAGGTAATCTTTGAAGAAGATTCTGTCGGAAAAGACGTATATATTATCGAAAGCGGAAAAGTAGAGATTACCAAACTTATTAATGACAGGAATGTAACCATACGCATACTGGAAAAGGGCGATCTCTTCGGAGAGAATGCAATGTTCGTCAATATTCCCAGATCAGTGACAGCAAAGGCAATTGGAAGAACTTTGTTAATATCCATGACAATGGAAGAACTTATCTACCGAATGCAGAATAATCTAAATTTTGCCATCGAACTGATTCAAAGCCTCGTAACACGCCTGCATAACACCGATTCTACATTGAAAATACTGCTTTCAAAGGTCTATAGATTCAGTGAAGGACTATTTCAAGATATGTTTCCAGATAAACAACCTCAAAAAATTGGTGAAATACTTCTAAATATGGGATACCTAACACCATCACAATTAGATAGATGCCTTCAAAAACAGAAAGAGATTCATATATTTGATTATAAACATAAATTCTTTGGTGAAATCGTTTTAGAATTAGGATTTATAACTGAGGAGCAATTGCGTCAGGCATTAGCAGAACAGAAAATAAGGCTTCACAGTCATGTAGAATGATTTATTTTATAATTGAGATTACAACTATGCGCATATTATTTATCGGGACGTACTTGCTAATCATATTTTTGTACGGCTGTGAAAATCAAAAGCCTACAAGCGTAGATGATGAGCTATACCCGTTAGCATCTTTCACTGTTTCACCATCAAGGGGTGGATCAAGCACGGTTTTTAATTTTGATGCTTCGGCATCCTTTAGCAGATCGGAAACTGTGTTGTCATTCAGATGGGATTGGGATGGTGATGGAACGTGGGACACAGATTTCTCAGATGAAAAATATGCCACACACAGTTATGAATCTCTCGGATATAAAACAGTTATACTGGAAGTTCAGGATGAAAAGGGTATATCACAATCCACAAAGAAAGAAATTTACATAACTGTGGCATCAAAAGAGATGATTCTAATCCCGGCGGGAGAGTTTCTGATGGGAAGTCCAGAAGGCGTTGGTAATGCTGATGAACATCCACAACACAAGGTGTATCTGGACGACTTTTACATCGGAAAATACGAGGTTACAAACGAGCAATATGCAGAATTTCTGAACGCTATCGGTAAGAATGAAGATAGTAACGGAAATGCTTTGTATAACAAGCTGATAACTGCTGTGAGACTCGAAAATGGTATATACAAAGCCAATAAGGGTTGGGAAGATCGTCCCGTAGTAGGAGTTAGCTGGTACGGTTCGAAAGCTTATGCTGAATGGTCAGGAGGACGGCTTCTTACAGAGGGTGAATGGGAAAAATCCGCTCGTGGCAATGATAACCGAAAATGGCCCTGGGGTGACCTGTTTGGAATAGGATATTGTAACTCGTGGGAAGGAGGGATTCATGACTCCACCTCTGCTGGCAGCTATCCTAAAGGCGCAAGTCCTTATGGTGTGCAGGATATGGCTGGAAACGTGTTTGAATGGATAAATGACTGGTATCAGGCAGATTATTATAAAATAAGCCCTTACAAAAATCCAAAAGGACCTGATTCTAGTGGATTTCGAATAATGAAAAGCGGCTCATGGGTTGAATTTGCTAATGGTGTCCGTATATCTTTTAGGTTAGGTCAATTTCCCAGTAATACTGATACAGATTCTGGTTTTCGCATTGCTAAAGATATGTAGATTGATTACTTAATATCCATTTATCCCTGAAAGTACTGATTGCTAGCATCCCAAATATAAACCCACCTACATGAGCGATGAAAGCTATATTTGACTGCCCTTGCATCATTACGTTATAAATTTGGATAAGTATCCATGGGATAAGAACCCAAAACGCACGCAAAGTTACAGGAAATATCAACAACAGACATCTTATGCGCCTGCCGGGTAATGCTCTTAGATGCGCCCCCATTATTCCAGCAATAGCTCCACTTGCTCCAACCATCGGAATCTGAGAATTAAAGTTAGGTATGACGTAGACAATTGCGGCTATTATTCCACAAAGAAGGTAGAAAATGAGGAACTTGAAATGTCCAACTATACCTTCGACATTTGCCGCAAATGCGTAAAAATACAACATATTACCAATGATGTGAAGGTATCCACCATGAAGAAACATATACGTAAAGATAGAGAGATAAAGCGGATGTGGAGATCGTGGTGGTAAGTCAACAAAATGCGATAGTTCGAAAGGAATAGCTCCATATATAACCGCAAGATCACGATGGAATCCAACAAGTGAAAATTGCTGATAAATGAAAACACCTATATTTGCTAATATTAACAATACAGTCATAATAGGTGGTTTTTCTAATGGTTCATCACTCCTTAATGGGATAAGCAAAGCTTTTGTGTCTCCTTAATGTTTTATTGGTGAAAGACCTTCTTGAGAAATCAGACCATAACCTTGAGTTCTCTTATTTCATATTCAACCAGAACAGGTTCATGATCTTTTTTCTGCGATCTTATAAGTGATTGCTTTCTGGAAGTCGTGCAAAACGGTAAAAAAATTCCCGATAGCCTTCCATACTGAACCATAATGGCTAAAGTACCCATGTACGTCGCCATCCCCAAGCCATTTATTACACATGAAGTAAAGATGGTCTGAAGTCTGAAGATTACGCCATATACTGATGAATTGCTCGTTGCCCGTTTTTTTAACCTGAATTTCCATGTCCTTGATTATCCCATAAGCGGATTTTTGAACGTCATTTCCTAACCATGCACTGCTGTCACGCTCAAGATCAGCCCACGATATGGTGCTGTATTCATATACATCAATCTCATCATGTGACGGACAGGCGCTTATAACTTCACCGGGGGTACTAAACAGCAGGTTTTGGTGTTTCAGGATAGCGTCTGGAAGGTATTTGAGAAACTCCATTATCCCGGTTTCACTCCACTGATGCTCACCAAATGTCTCGTAGTCAATGAAGATATTGCAGGTTTCGCCTGTTATCCGACCCAACCATGACGCAAAGTCATCAGCGGTTATAGTTTTATGAGAGAAGCGATAGCCTATTTCATCACTGACTCCGTAGTTTCTCAGTAAGACCTTTATGTCAGAGCCTTTCGCTTTGTAGACGTAATCAGGAGACCGCCATTTAAGAATGTGTTTAAGCCCTTCAGTAAGTATGCCTTTGAATCCCATGCCGTAAACTTCTTTGGCGATCACGTTGTTGTATAAAAGTTCTGTGTTTCTGAACGTCACAGGTCTTAAACCGAATAGTTTTTGTATCTTGTCGCTGTGAATCATAGTCTGAGCTTTGAATTCGTCATGAGACTCGTAAAGGCTTGACAGAGAATGATAGTAAGTCTCACCAAGAAACTCAACGCAACCTGTATCCGCTAGCTTTTTAAATAGATCAATCAATTCAGGTCTGAACATAAGGCATTGATCAATGAACGTGCCAGACATACTATAAGCTACTTTGAATGGTCTGTCGGTATTTTTGAATCGCTCAATGTTGGCGAGTATTATTTCTGTCGCAGGAAAATAGCAGTTATTTGCCGCTCTATTAAAAACAAGGCTATTTAGTCCATCATTAAAATAAGTTTTCTCAAGGTCTTCCTTATATCCCTGACTGAAGTTCACTAGATCAACCTCGTTTAATCTTCTCGGTTGATGGATTTGAAAATAAAATGTAACATAAGCCATTATGAATTCACCATCTCTTTATTTTATTGTAGGGGCGAAGCATTTGCTATTGTGAACTATTATATAATTAGTGTTTATGAGGCAAATGCTTCGCCCCTACATTTTTTATCACGAATTTCACGAATATAAAAAAGTCTGTTTTCATTCGTGAAATTCGTGTTTAATCTGATGGAATTAAACCTAACACTACTGAATTAACGAGTTATTTTAATGTCACCCCACGTTGACGCAAGTTTACCATTAGATTCGACAGCAAGTTTTGTCATGTCTCCCATGCTGTCCTTAATCTCCTGCGGACTTAAAGCCCTATACCAGATTTGAACTTCGTCAATCTGTCCGTTATATTTCTGTCCGGTAGCGCCCCAAGAACCGATCATAGTGTCTCCTGCTGTTCCAAGATATGGACTCATTCCTTTATCTTCAGCGACTTGTTCGCCATCCACGTAAATTCTTCTCGTTTTAGTTTTAACATCAAGCCAATAACAGATGTGAAACCATTCATTCGCTCTTGCCTTCCCAGCGGCATCAAGGTCATTGGAATAGAACCCCATTCTTAAAGTACCATTTGTGTAGATTCGGAAGTGCATACTTGTATTTGTATTGTTGGCTTGAGTTTGTGTAAAGACACATTGTTCTGCCCCACCCTGTAGTTTGGGATTCGTCCATAGACAGATCGAGAAACTTCTGTTATCAAGTGCAATATAAGGGCACTTAACTTCACCTGCTTCAGCGAATTCCAGGGCTTTTCCGAGTTTCCCGTCAACCCAGTTCACAGTACCGACTAAGTCTCCTTGAAACCCATTTTGTGAGAGATCTTTAACGACTTTTCCACTGCCCTCATTGAAAGGAAGGTAAAGCATCAGATCCTTATCTTTTATAGTCAATGCAGAATAAGAAGCTAAAGGAGCCATCAATACAAACATTATAAGTAGAACATAAGCTATACGTTTCACGTTCATTCCCTCCTAAAAAGTCTAAATCATGACAGTATTAATTTTGATTAGTATTTTATATTACCCCATGAACTTGTAAGTTTACCGGCTGACCCTACTGACGTAGTAGAAAGAGCGTTCAGATTTGCCATGCTGTCTTTGATTTCAGCTTCACTCAATGCTTTGTCCCATACTTGAACTTCGTCAATCATTCCATTGAATTTCTGACCTGTTGCTCCCCATGAGCCTACCATGGTATCGCCTTTTTTCCCCAGATATTCTACACCTGCCAAACCTGCGTCTTTGGCAACTTGGACCCCATTTACATAAATTTTTCTAGTTTTGCCTGCAACATCAACAAGGTAACATATATGCGCCCATTCATTAGATTTAATAGAATTGGCAGGGGCATCTAGATCATTGCTATAAAACCCCATTCTGACTACTCCGGTGTTATACATGCGGAAGTGCATGCTTGTATTTGTTGCGTTGACATCCGTCTGAGAGAAAACGCATTGTTCAGCTCCGCCAGCCAGTTTGGGATTCATCCACAGACATACAGTGAAGCTCTTGTTATTCAATGGAATATACGGACATTTTACTTCACCGGCTTCTGCGAACTGTAAAGCCTTTCCAAATTTGCCATCAACCAGATTAACTGTACCAACTATTGTTCCGTCACTTTTATTTGAAGAGGAATCAGTCAACCCTTTATTGTTATTTAATTCATTACACGAAAGATAGAGCAAACAGGTCTTATCTTTCATGTTTAGAGCGGCATTTGCAGTAAAGGAAACAAATAACATCACTATTACCAAAGAAATCAATATCTTGAATCTCATTTTGATATCCCCCTTTTTAATAATGCTATACTTACTAAACAAACTAATCAAGTCATAATTTTTATCTACTTAACACCCCCTTTTTTAATTTATCCCCTGTTCCTTATTAAACCACACAGGTTAGAGCTTAACCCTACCCCATGTTGTTGTCAGATTACCCGCAGGATTAACAGGTAGCTGACCGCCAAACTTTAATGAGCCAAGGTTCTTCGCCTCATCTGGATTAAGTCCATTCCAATCCATAAACATCTCCCCTTTACCTTCAGGGTTGTCTGTGCCGTCTTCGTATCCGGGAGTGAATCCGATCACAACGCCCGCATCAATCTTTTCTTTCGTAATGAACTCAAAAGGCATTGCAACCTCGTAAATCGTTCCACCTTTACCAAGAGCGGCGTTTTGTACAATGGCAATCTCTGATTCGATAATCCTCGGATTTAGTGCAGAAGGATCGGCAATCATAGGTTTACCCTTAACTAAGGCAAAATTTGGCTTGCTGGAAATTGCTGACTTTTGATTCGCCCAGTCAATATATAAGAATATGCAATCACCTCTCCACATTTCTGCCGCATTATCTGACGGCTTGAATATATCATCACGTACTGCGGCGGCAAAGTAAAAATTCTTCTGATCATACATCGTAGACCAGAGTATAGACAAGTCGTCCTTGTCTTTCCATATCCCACGTCCCCGAAGAAGCCCATCCTCAGAGTCAAAAGCTATCCAAACAGCGTACTTCCATTCATCCAGTTTTCCATCAACGGATACGTTACCCATTGGTATTCCGGCAATCGTTTCGCCATCTTTAAGACCGAACTGCTCACCATTCGCTCTCGGTAAAAACTCCGCTGATGATGGAAGACATGAGATAACCAATGTAAAGACTACAACCAAACAAAAATATACACGCTTCATATATCAATACCTCCTGTTACTTGGTTCATATATCAGTTATCAATATCTTACCAGACTTTCAATTCATAGTCAATAAAAAATCTAAATATCTTCATAATTTATTGTTTGTTCTCAACTTTTGTGGTAGAATACTATTAGTTGGCTATAAATTTGGATATAATATCGTTGCTTCACAGATGGCGAACATTATACTCAGTTGCTTTACAGTAAACCTTTTGGCAGAATTCGCAATAACTTGAAGTCGGCGATACCATTTTTTATTCTTGGATGAGTCTAAAGCGTCATCCAACTGTTTTTGTTCTTCTTGGTCTTTTATTTTTGCATAGATCATGACGAACTACCTCCTAAGCTTTTAGTTTTTATGACTTTTAGATTCTGCTTAGATTGTAACCCGTCAATAAAAAAACTTCAAGATATTTTCTTAAAACTGCT
>Ga0315279_10001676_pt1 | contig 36152 bp, 25 predicted proteins | sample YL17G06_20_MG_FD_203694 | JGI IMG/M metagenome (GOLD analysis project Ga0315279, IMG submission 203694) | Sediment microbial communities from Yellowstone Lake, YNP, Wyoming, USA - YL17G06_20 | ecosystem: Environmental > Aquatic > Freshwater > Lake > Sediment | place: USA: Wyoming | collected...
TGGGGCGGAACCATGCGCTGGCGGCCCGTCTCTGGGCCACCGGCATCCTCGAGGCCCGCGCGGTGGCGGCCCTCATCGACGACCCGCAGCTCGTCGGCAGTCGGCAAATGGAGCAATGGGCGTCGGCGTTCGACTCGTGGGCGATCTGCGACCACGTGTGCGGGAAGCTGTTCGACCGCACGCCGCTTGCGTGGAGCAAGGCGCGCGCGTGGTCACGCCGCACGGAGGAGTTCGTCAGGCGGGCCGGCTTCGCGCTCGTGGCGTGGCTGGCCGTGCACGACAAGCACGCGCCCGACGATCGGTTCCTGGCGTTCCTCCCGCTCATCGAGCGCGCGGCGGGCGATGAGCGCAAGATGGTGAGGAAGGCCGTGAACTGGGCCCTGCGCCAGATCGGCAAGCGCAACCTGCCGTTGAACCGGCGCGCCATCGCGTGCGCGGAGCGGATCGGCCGGCGGGCCTCGACGCGGACGCGCGGGTCGGCATCCGCGCGGTGGATCGCAACCGACGCCCTGCGCGAATTGAGGTCCGCGGCCGTGCAGGCGAGGCTGGCGGCCAGGCCGGCGCATCCGCCAGGAGCGAGGCGAGTGCGGTGAGCGAGCCCGTCTGTTACAATGCGCCGGTGCCTGCAGCCACCGGCGAGCGATCGCCGTCGCCGAGGGGCCGCCCGCGCGTGCGCCCGCTGGTGAGCGCCGACCTTGCCGAGATCGCCCGCATCGAACGCGAGTCCTATCCGCCCGAGCTGCGGGAAGGGGAAGCGGCGTTGCTGTCGAAGATGGCGCTCTTCCGCGCGGGCGCGCTGGGATGCTTCGACGGCGGCCGGATGTGCGGCTACGCCTTCGCGCTGCCGTGGAAAGCCGGCACACTGATTGGCGTCGGCCAGGTGCTCGACGCCCTGCCCGCCGAGCCCGACATCATGTACGTCCACGACATGGTCGTGGACCCTGCGTGCCGCCGCCAGGGGGTTGCCTCGACGCTGTTCGGCGAGATCGCCCGGCTGGCCGACCTCCTGAAGCTCGCCCGATTCGTGCTCGTCGCCGTGCAGGGCTCGGCGGCGTTCTGGCAGCGCCTGGGGTTCCATGCCGTGGAGTCCTTCGACTACCTGCCCGGCGTGGCGGCGACGAGGATGGAGATGACCGTCCGGGCCTGACGCCCGCCAGTTCCTTCAAATATTCCAAGTTTCGGGAACCTGACCGAATATCGTTCGGTGGAACCAGAGCTGCACCAGACATGATATGCTCTGGTTCGTCATGTCTGACCGTCAGCTCGATGCCAAGGACCGCCGCATCCTCGAGCTCGTCCAGCACGACGCGACCCTGGCCCAGGCCGAGATCGCGCGCCGGGTCGGGCTGTCGACGGCGGCCGTCAACGAGCGGCTCAAGAAGCTGCGCCACGCCGGCGTGATCCGGCGCTTCACGGCGATCGTCGATCCGGCGGCGGTCGGCGCGACGATCACGGCCTTCGTCGAGGTGTTCCTCGAGCATCCGCGCTTCGAGGCCGGCTTCCTCGCGCACGTCCTCCAGCTGCGCGAGGTGCTCGAGTGCCATCACATCACGGGGGAATTCTCGCTGCTGCTGAAGGTGCGCGTGCGCGACATGCGCGCGCTGCAGCGGCTGCTGCTCGGGGGGCTGAGCGCCCGCAAGGGGATCCGACAGACGCGCACGGTCATGGTGCTGTCGACCGCGAAGGAGGAGACCCACATCGACACCGCTCCCCGGGAAACCAACGATGAAGCGCACTAGCATCGCGGCCGCCGATGTCCCCCGGACGCTGGCCCGGCACATGATCGCCGACGGGTACGACCTCGTCCTCGATCTCGAGAAGAGCCGGGGCCGCCGCCTGTGGGACGCCCGCGGCGGACGCCATCTCTTGGATCTGTTCTCCTTCTTCGCGACGCTGCCGATGCCGTGCGGGCCGAGGAGCCTCCGGTTCCGCCCGCCCCTCGACACCACGCGGGAGGAGGTGGACGAAGGCCCGGATGTCATTGCCCGCGCGATCGAGCGGGCGGCAATGGCCGCGGCGTAGACGCCCCCGCGCGCAGCGGCGTCGGTCGATTCGTCCGGCGGTCTGGATGTCGCGTCGCCGCGCAACGCGCATGACGCGCGCCAAGACAGGGAGGTTGCGATGAAGGTCCTGGTATTCGGCGGGAGCGGAAAGATGGGCGCGGCGGTCGCCTTCGACCTCGCGCACGATCCGGCGGTCAGCCAGATCGGCCTCGTCGGCCGGCGCAAGGACGCACTCGAGGCGACCCGGGCCTGGCTCAAGAGCCCGAAAGTGGCCGTCCATCCGCTCGATATCGAGCGGGTCGATGAGACGAAGGCGTTGATGAAGCAGTACGACGTCAGCGTCAACACCCTGCCCGATCGGCACACCAGCTATCTGGTCGTCCAGGCCGCCGTCGAGGCCGGCCGGCACATCGTCGACATGCTGGAGGAGTACCACCGGCGTCCCGATGCATACGAGACGGAGAACCTGGTGCTGCCGAAGGGGATGACGCTCGACGAGTACGGCGATTATCTGCACGAGACGGCGCTCCGCAACGGCGTGACCTTCATGGACGGAATCGGGTTCGCGCCCGGCCTGAGCAACATCACCTGCGGCGAGGGCATCAGAAAGCTGGACAAGGCCGAATCGGCGATCGCCCGGGTCGGCGGCATCCCGTCGAAGGCGGCGGCTGCCGCGCGTCCTCTGCGCTACATGATCACGTGGGCGTTCTGGCACGTCCTGCGCGAGTACATGATCAAGGTCACCGTGCTCAAAGACGGGCGGACCGTCGAGCTGAACGCGTCGACGGGCCGCGAGTCCTTCCAGTTCGACAAGTTCGGCAGGAACGAGACGCTCGAGTGCGCGATCACGCCCGGCATGCCCAGCTTCATCTTCACGCGGTCGCAGCTCCGGGAATTCGCCGAGAAGACCGTGAGATGGCCGGGGCACTGGGACGGCGTGGCCACCTTGAAGGAATGCGGGATGCTCGACAACGAACCGGTGGAGTTCGGCGGCGTGAAGATCGTGCCGCGCGAGTTTCTGCTCTCCCGCATCGAGCCGCGCCTCAAGGCCCGGCCCGGCGACACCGACGTGTGCGTGATGTACAACACGGTCACCGGCACGAAGAACGGCGTCCGAACCCGGATCGCGTATTGGCTCTGGGACGAGGCCGATCCGGTCACCGGCATCTCATCGATGGGCAGGGTCACCGGTTTCTCGGCGGCAATCGGCGCCGTGATGATCGGCAAGGGCCTCATCAAGGAAAAAGGGATCGTACCGCCCGAGGACTGCATCTACGGCGGGCTGTACGACATGTTCATGAAGGAACTGGAGAAGCGGAACATTCATGTGCTCGAGACGATCGAGGCCGTCTCCTAGCGAAGCGTCGCCTCAAACCGCCCAGTGACGCCGGCGAGATGCCGCTCGGCTTCGCCGGGTAGCCCGCGCGCCGCGTGGCGAGCGTCGACCCGGTGCGCGTGTTGCGGGGCTGAACCCGCTCCAGTAGAATCCGGCGAAGGTGCCGGATCCGAAGGAGCGCGATGTCGGCTGGGCAACGCGGCGGGAGCGACGACCTCGCAGACCGACGTCGAACGCGCCGGGGCTCACGCCTTGCCCGCGTGGCACTGGTCGTCCTGGCGATCCTCGCCTGCGTGCTGCTCGCCGGTGGCCTCGTCGTGCGCCACGTCCTTCTTGCCAGCCTTCCGCAGACAGACGGGTCGCGCGCGCTGTCCGGGCTGACGGCCCCGGTTCGTATCGATCGCGACGCGCTCGGCATTCCGACCGTTCGTGGCGCGAACCGGCTGGACGTCGCGCGGGCGACCGGGTTCGTCCACGCGCAGGACCGCTTCTTCGAGATGGACCTCGCGCGCCGCGTGGCGGCAGGCGAGCTGTCGGAACTGGTGGGAGCGGCCGCCGTGGCGATCGACAAGGCGAACCGCATCCACCGCTTCCGCGCGGTGGCCCGCGCGGTGCTGGCACGCGCGCGGCCGGCCGATCGCGCGCTGCTCGAGGCGTACGCCGATGGTGTGAACGGCGGCCTCGCCGCGCTCGGCGCACGCCCGCCCGAGTACCTGCTGCTGCGATCCGAGCCGGCGCCCTGGCGGCCGGAGGATTGCATCCTCGTCATCGGCGCGATGTTCGGCAACGACCTGGCCAATGCACGCCGCGAGCGCGATTTCGGCCTGATGTACGACCTCCTGCCGGCGCCGCTCGTCGAGTTCCTGCGGCCGCTCGGTGATGAATGGGACGCGCCGCTCGTTGGCGGCGCCATCCCGCCGCCGCCGATGCCCGGCCCCGACGTCTTCAGGTTGCAGCGTGTGGCCGCGGGTGCCCTGCCGACGCCGCGGGCCGCCGAAGCGCTGGGGCTCGCCAGCTTCGAGGGAAGCAACGCCTGGGCGATTGCGGGATCGCACACCTCCGACGGCCGCGCGCTGGTGGCCAACGACCCGCACCTGCCGCTGGCGGTGCCGAACCTCTGGTATCGCATCTCGCTCGAGTGGTCGGACGCCGACCTGACACGGCGCCGCCTGACCGGCGCCAGCCTGCCGGGCCTGCCCTACGTTGCGATCGGCAGCAACGGTCACGTGGCGTGGGGCTTCACCGTCGCGTTCGACGACCGCAGCGACGTGGTCATCGTCGAAACAGATCCGGCCCGCGCCGATCGGTACCGGACGCCGCGTGGTGACGAACGCTTCGAGCACGCGGCCGAGACGATCAAGGTCAAAGACCGCGGCGACGTCCGCTTCGATTTCCTGTCGACGATCTGGGGCCCAATCGTCGGCCGCGACACTCATGGCCGGCCGCTCGCCCTGCAGTGGCAGGCGCACCACGCCGAGGCCATCAACCTCGAGCTGGGACAGATGGAGACGGCGACGACGGTCGAGCAGGCGATGGACATCGCGAACCGCGCGGGGCTGCCGTCGTACAACATGGTCGCCGGCAATGATCGCGGAGCGATCGGGTGGACCGTGACCGGCCGGCTGCCACGGCGCGTGGGTTTCGACGGCCGCGCGCCCTCATCTTGGGCCGACGGGTCGCACCGGTGGGATGGTTGGCTGGATCCCGTCGAGTATCCTCGAATCGTCAATCCACCGTCAGGGCGGATCTGGAGCGCGAACAACCGTCCGATCGATCGGCCCCTGCTCGATCGCCTCGGCCTCGAGGGCTACATGACGGGACCGCGAGCACGCCAGGTGCGCGACGACCTGCTGGCGCTCGCGCGAGCGACACCGCGCGACCTGCTGCGTGTCCAGCTCGATGACCGCGCGCTCTTCCTCGACCGCTGGCGTCAGTTCCTGCTCGATCGGCTGCGCGGCGACGAGAGGCGGCGCGAAGTCAGACAGATGCTGGAACGGAGCTGGGACGGCCGGGCGTCCACACAGTCGGTCGGCTACCTCCTGGTCCACGATTTCCGCTTCGATCTGGCGCGCCTCGTGATCGGCCGGCTCGTCGAACCCTGCCTGATGGCGGATCGCGACTTCGATTTTCGTCCGACCTCGGTCGTCGAATGGTGGGAGAGCGCGCTGTGGCGCCTGGTGCACGAGCGGCCGCGGCACCTGCTCGATCCCCGATGGCGCGATTGGGACGACGTCATCGTCGCAGCGGTCGATCGAACGGTTGCGGCGGCGACCGCCGGCGGCCGTCCGCTCGCCTCGGCCACCTGGGGATCGACGACCGGCCGGATCTCGCACCCGATGTCGGGCGCCGTGCCCTGGCTCGCCCCCTGGCTGGACATGCCGGATCGGCCGCTGCCCGGAGACGTGAACATGCCGCGGGTGCGGATGCCGAGCCCGCTCGGCGAGATCAGCGCGTCGCTGCGCATGGTGGTATCTCCGGGGCACGAGGAGGCCGGAATCTTCCACATGCCGACGGGCGAGAGCGGGCATCCGCTCTCGCCGCACTACGCGGACATGCAGGCGAGCTGGGTCGAAGGCCGCGCGACGCCGTTTCTGCCCGGCCGCACGGCGCACACGCTCGTGCTGCAGCCGACGGCCCGCTGAGCGCCTCGAGGCACGGTGGCTCCGGACTCCAGGCTCCAGGCTCCAGGCTCCTGACTCCTGGCTCCTGATTCCTGATTCCTGATTCCTGCAGCGCGTGCCTCACGCGATGCTGCCGTCAGCCCGTCACATGTGGCTCAAGGCCCTTAGTGGTCCGCCGCCTAATTACGGCGGCATTCGGCCGACGATGCATCCCTCCTCCACCCCAACGCGGCTGCCGCGTTGGGGACCCCGGGGCTGACTGCGTTGCTCCTCGGTCGAATATTCCCGATAGTGGCTATCTGCTTCACTCAGGTAGCCCCCATGGGTTGTGGTTTCGATCCGGATGAACAAGCGCCGGTGCCTCGAATGGGAAACGGGCGATTCGGGGATCACGAACCGCAGGAGCGGCCGTGGCACCCAACGAGCCATTGGCGGCTGCCGGCGGTCGAGGACCGGAAAACACCGCGCCGAGCGGCGTTTTCCCCGGCTGCCGACTGGCTCGGGGGTGCCGCGGCTGCTCTTGCGGGCGTACGACTCGGAATCGCCCTAGTCGTCCACACGGGATCGCAGCTGCAGACCACAACCGGCAGGGGCTACCTGAGTCACGTGGATAGCCAACATTCCCGATATTCTCGCTCGTCGCGCCTTGCCAGGCGGGCGCCTCGTTGGCCTCGGTGCGTCGCCGTAATTAGGCGGCGGACCACTTAGCCAGGCCAGGCCATAAGCTCATCTTCCGGGTTAGAATCCTCCCGCCCCCGTCTCCCCCAATACACGATGCCCAATCGCCGAGCCGCCGATGTCCTGGCCGACACGATGATCGCGCACGGCGTGGACCGCGCCTTCTGCGTGCCCGGCGAGAGCTATCTGGCCCTGCTCGACGCGCTGCACGACCGTCCCGCGATCGACCTCGTGGTGGCGCGCCACGAAAGCGGCGCGGGATTCATGGCGGTGGCCGACGCCCGGTGCACGGGCCGGCCGGGCATCTGCCTGGTCAGCCGCGGCCCGGGCGCCACCAACGCGTCCATCGCCGTCCACAGCGCCGAGCAGGACGCGGCGCCGCTCATCGTCGTCATCGGCCAGGTCGATCGGGCAGACCGCGGACGCGGCGCGTTCCAGGAGATCGACTACGGGCAGATGTTCGGCGGGATCGCGAAGGGCGTGTGGGAAGTGCTCGACGGACGCGACCTGGCCGAACGGTTCGCCACGGCGCACGCGATCGCGATCTCGGGCACGCCCGGACCGGTCGTGCTCGTCGTGCCCGAAGACGTGTTCGACGACGGCGTCGAGGCACCCCCATGCGCGCCGCGCCCGCCATCGCGCCTGGAGCCGTCAGGTGACCACGTCGACGCGGTGGCCGACGCGCTCGCGCGCGCGGCCCGGCCGCTCGTCATTGCCGGCGGCGCCCTCGATTCGCCGGCCGGCCGCGACGCCCTTCGACACACCGCCGCGCGCCATCACCTGCCAATCGCGCTGTCCTACAAGCGGCAGGACCTGTTCGACAACGCGGATCCGCTCTTCGCCGGCTATCTCGGCTTCCAGGTCCCGCGCGCGCAAGTCGACGTGCTGCGCGGCAGCGATCTGATCCTCGCTGTCGGCACACGCCTGACCGACGTGACGACGCAGAACTACACGCTCCCGCGGGCGCCGATACCCGAGCAGGCGCTCGTGCACGTCTACCCCGACCCCGCGCAGGTCGGCCGCGTCTTCAGAACGGACCTGGCGATCACCGCCGATCCCGTGCGACTGCTCGAGCGGCTGGGCGAGCGCGTTCCGCTGCCCGGCCCTGACAGGCGCGCCGAGTGGGCGGCCAGGCTGCACGAGTGCGCCGCCAGACTGGCAGCCTACACGCCAACGGCGCGGTCCGACGGGATCGAGTTCGGCGCGATGGTACAGTCGCTGGCGAAGCACGCGGCCAGCAGCGCGGTGGTGTCGACCGACGGCGGCAACTTCGGCGGATGGGTCCACCGGCTCTGGCCGTGGACCCCCGCCAATCGACTGATCGGGGCGGAAAGCGGCGCGATGGGGATGGGCGTGCCCGGCGCCGTCGCCGCCGCGCTGCGCTACCCCGATCGACAGGTTATCGCGATGGTCGGCGACGGCGGGTTCATGATGACCGGCACCGAGATCGCAACAGCTGTCCAGCGCGGCGTGAGCCTGACGATCGTCGTCTCGAACAACCGCTCGTACGGGACGATCCGCCAGCGGCAGGAGCTTGCCTACCCTGGGCGCGTCATCGGATCGGAGCTTCCCTCGATCGACTTCGCCCGCATGGCCGAGGCCTGCGGCGCTCGCGGCTTCCGCGTCAGGACGCTGGACGAGGTCGAACGCGTCGCGTGTGCCGCGCTCGCTGCGCCCGGTGTCACGCTTCTCGACGTGGAGACGAGCCTGGAAGCGATCTCCGCCTACACGACGCTGGCCGAGATCCGGGCGGGCGAACGCCGGCCGTGACCCTCCGGCTCAAGGCTTAAGGCTCAAGGCTCAGGGCCTGTTGGGCTCAAGGCCTGACGTGGCTCAAGGCCTGACTTGCGCGTGAGGCCGTAAGCCAAGGCAGGCCGTAAGCCATAAGCCGTAAGCCCTAAGCCGATTTCTAAGATAGAATCCCCCGGTCCCCCACGTCCCCGCGTTTCGGTCAATCACGTTACCGCCCGGCTCATGACCATGAAACTACTGCTTGCGTCGATCCTGTGCGTTCTCGTCGCTGGCGTCTCCATCGCTGCCGCCCAGGGCAACCCCCTGTGGCTGCGCTATCCGGCGATCTCGCCCGACGGAAAGACGATCGTGTTCACCTACAAGGGCGATCTCTACCGCGTGCCGGCCGGTGGCGGCACCGCCGTGCCGCTGACCGTTCACGAGGCGCACGACTTCATGCCGGTATGGAGCCACGACGGCACCCAGATCGCCTTCGCCAGCGACCGGTACGGGAACTTCGACGTGTTCGTGATGCCGGCGCAAGGCGGCGAGGCCCGGCGCGTGACCTTCCACTCGGCGCAGGAGTACCCCTACGCCTTCAGCAACGACGACAAGTCCATCCTGTTCGGCGCCGCGCGCCAGGACGCCGCCACCAACCGTGGCTTCCCCACCGGTTCGCAGCCGGAACTCTATCGCGTCCCCGCCGGCGGCGGACGCGTGGAGCAGGTGCTGACCACGCCTGCCGAAGACGTCAAGATGAGCCGCGAAGGCCAGTTCCTGATCTACATGGACAAGAAAGGCGGCGAGAACGCCTGGCGCAAGCACCACACGTCGGCCATCGCGCGCGACATCTGGATCTACGACATCAAGGCGGGGACCCACAGGAAGATCACGACCTTCGCGGGTGAAGATCGCAGCCCGGTCTTCACCGACGGCGACAAGGCCTTCTACTACCTGAGCGAGGAAAGCGGCACGTTCAACGTCCACAAGATGAGCCTGCAGGGAGGCAAGTCGCAGCAGATCACCTCGTTCAAGAAGGCGCCCGTGCGGTTCCTCGGTGCCTCCGAGGCCGGCACCCTGTGCTTCGGCTACGACGGCGAGATCTACACGAAGACCGCCGCGGGCCAACCGCAGAAGGTGAACGTCGCCATCGCCCTCACCGATGCCAAGAGCAACAACGAGCGCGTCGTGCCGGTCACGGGGAACGTGCGCGAGATGGCCGTGTCGCCGACCGGCAAGGAGGTGGCGTTCATCTTCCGCGGCGAGGTCTTCGTCGCCGCCGTCGAAGGCGGCGTCACCAAGCGCATCACGAACACGCCCGAGCAGGAACGCAGCGTCAGCTTCTCGCCCGACGGCAAGGCGCTGATCTACGCGTCGGAGCGGGCCGGCCGCTGGAAGATCTACGAGGCGCGCAAGGTCCGCGACGAGGAGCCGTACTTCTACGCCTCCACCGTGGTGAAGGAGACGCCGCTCCTCGGCGGCGAGCACCAGACCTCGCAGCCGCTCTACTCACCCGACGGCAAGGAGATCGCCTACGTCGAAGATCGGTCCACGCTGAAGATCTACACCGTCGAGACCAGGCAGAGCCGCGTGCTGCTCACCAGCAAGGAACTGGACGAAGGCGACCAGTACTTCCAGTGGAGTCCCGACAGCAAGTGGATCCTCTTCGACTACGCGGTGCCGGGGTTCGCCCCCGGCGAGATCGGGCTCATCCGGGCGGACGGCAAGGGCAGCGTGGTCAACCTGACGCAAAGCGGCTTCAGCGACCGCCGGGCCAGGTGGATCATGGGCGGCAAGGCGATGGTGTGGTTCAGTAATCGCGACGGTCTCAAGGCGGTCGCCCAGGGCGGCGGGACCCAGTCGGACGCCTACGCGATGTTCTTCACACAGGATGCCTGGGATCGCTTCCGGCTGACCAAGGAGGAGTTCGCCCTGGTCAAGGAAGCCGAGGACAAGAAGGAGAAGGACAAGGCCGCCGCCGAGAAGAAGGATGCCGCCGCAAAGGAGAAGGAACCGAAGCCGGAAGAAATCGTCATCGACTTCGACGGCCTCGACATCCGCAAGGCGCGCCTGACGATCCACTCCTCGTCGCTGGGCGATGCGCTCGTCAGCAAGGATGGCGAGACGCTCTACTACCTGGCGCGCTTCGAGCGGGGGATGAACCTCTGGTCCACCACCCTCCGCACGAAAGAAACCAAGATGCTCGTCACGTTGAACACCAACGGGGGGAGCCTGGCCTGGGACAAGGATCAGAAGACCATCTTCCTGCTGGCCGATGGCGGTATCTCCAAGATCGACCCGGCCACCGCCAAGCGCGACGCGGTGAGCATCAACGGCGAGATGGTGCTCAACGTCGCCGCCGAGCGGCAGGAGGCGTTCGACCATGTCTGGAGGACGGTGAAGGAGTCGTTCTACACCGCCGGCTACCACGGCGCCGACTGGGACGGCCTGAAGCCCGTCTACGCGAAGTACCTGCCGCACATCGGCGACAACTTCGAATTCGCCGAGATGCTGGCCGAGATGCTGGGCGAGCTGAACATCAGCCACAGCGGGGCCACCTACTCGGCCAGCGCGCCGAACAGCGACGAGACCGCCTCGCTCGGCGTCTTCTACGACCAGGCGTACAAGGGCATCGGCGTGAAGGTGGACGAGGTGATCAAGGACGGACCGCTCGACAAGGCGGGGATGAGCGTGAAACCGGGCATGATCATCGAGGCGATCGACGGCGAGACCGTCGCCCCGGAGAAGGACATCGCCCAGTACCTCAATCGCAAGGCCGGCAAGAAAACCCTGCTGGCGATCACCGACGGCGCGAAGAAGTTCGAGGTCGTGGTGAAGCCGATCACGCCGGGCGAGGAGAACCGACTGCTGTACGCCCGATGGGTGCGCCGGAACCAGCAGGAGGTGGATCGGTTGAGCAACGGCGAGCTCGGGTACATCCACGTGCCGGGCATGAACGACGGCGCCTATCGCAGCACCTACGAAGAGGTCATGGGCAAGTTCGCCAACAGGAAAGCCGTCGTGGTCGACACCCGGTTCAACGGAGGCGGCGACCTGGTGGCCGACCTCGCGATGTTCCTCAGCGGGAAGAGATTCTTCGACTATACGAGCGACACCCGCAGCAACGGCTACGAGCCGAACTTCCGCTGGACCAAGCCGAGCATCTCGCTCGCCAACGAGGCCAATTACAGCGACGGCCATTGTTACGCGTACACCGTCAAGGCGCTCAACCTCGGCAAGCTCGTCGGGATGCCAACGCCGGGCACCTGCACGTTTGCCGGCTGGGAGTCGTTGCAGGACGGCATTCGCTGGGGCGTACCGCACACGGGCGTCAAGGACGCCAGGACCGGCAAGTACCTCGAGAACCAGCAGACCGAGCCCGACATCAAGGTGATGAACGAATACGATGTCGTGAGCAAGGGAAAGGACCAGCAGCTGGAGGCGGCGGTCGCCGCGCTGTTGAAGGAGATCAAAACCCCGGCCGTCCCATTTCGTCCTTGATTTACGGGCGAAATCAGCGTACTGTCAAGGACGTCTCCCGGGCAGCTGCAGCCAGTGCCGAGTCACGACGGCATCAGGTCTCAGAGCTCACCAAGGCTTTCGCCCGTATCCGCTCGGATCCGCGGGGCCGGTCCGTCTTCCCCGCACGAGGATGGTATGGCTTACGCAGTAGGCGACCGCGTGATCCAGGCGCAGTACGGCCCGGGCACGATCACCGACGTCAACGAGTACCACACCGTCATCGACTTCGACGAGCACGGCGTCCGCACCTTCGCCACGCCGCTGGTCGTCTTGCAGCGGACCGCGACCCCGGCGCCGGTGCGTCCCGCGAAGGCGCGGCGAAAGGCGCGGCCGGCCAGCGCGAAGGCCTGACGCCCACTTCACGGGCCGCGGGTTTCCCGCGGCCTTTCCTGGTTCACGTCCGCCCCGTCCTCCCCGCCGGCTCGCTCCAGCAGATCCGCCACCAAGCCTCGACCGCCCGTCGATGCCACGTACTGCCGGTACGCCGCAGACAGCGTGTCCCGATCGGTCACCGCCGGCTACCCCAATCGCCGAGCCTCGGATACGATTGGGGATCGAGGTGCGAAATGGAGAGCAACCTGCAGCGCACGCTGCTCGAGACGGTCAGGGGCCGGACCTTCGACGACTTCCTCTTCGTGCCGCAGCTCAGCGTGCTCGAACGGCGCGACCCCGCCACGATCGACCTGCGCGCCCTCCTGTCCGAGCACATCACGCTGCAGCGTCCGATCGTGTCGGCGAACATGGATACGGTCACGCGCGCGCCGATGGCCGTGGTGCAGGCCGAAGAGGGCGGGATCGGCATCATCGACCGCGGCTTCCGTCCCGGCGACCTCGCGCCCCAGGTGCGCGAGGTGGAGATCGTGAAGCGGACGCAGCACGGCGTCATCACCGACCCGTACACGATCGCGCCGACGGCGCTCGTGGCCGATGCCGCCGAGGCGATGGGCCGATTGGGCGTCGGCACCCTGGTCGTGGCGGACGGCCAGCGCAAGCTGCAGGGGCTGCTGACCGAGCGCGACATCCGCTTCGTGGACGGCGCAACGCAGGTGGCCACGCGCATGACGCCGCTCGATCGCCTCGTCCTGCACGAGGGGATGCTGCCGCTGGACGAAGCGCAACGGATCATGGTCGAGCGGAAGATCAAGAAGCTGCCGGTGGTCGACACCGACGGCCGCCTGCTCGGCCTCATCACGGCCAAGGACATCCTGAAGCAGAGGAACCTGCCGTTCGCGACGCGCGACCGCCACGGACGGCTGCGCGTGGGCGCCGCCATCGGGGCGAAGGGCGACTACCTGGAGCGCGCGGCAGAGCTGATTGCCGCCGGCGTCGACGTGATCGTCATCGACATCGCGCACGGGCACTCGGTCGTGATGGCCCAGGCGCTCGAAGCGTTCCGGAAGCGGTTCGGCGACGTCGAGCTCGTCGCCGGCAACGTGGCGACCGCGGCGGGCGCGCGCTTCCTGGCCGAGCGCGGCGTCAACGGCATCAAGGTGGGCATCGGACCCGGCGGCGGCTGCACCACCCGGCTCACCACCAGCTTCGGCGTGCCGCAGGTCCAGGCGCTCGTCGAGTGCCGCCTGGGTCTCGGCCGGGATGCCGATCGGATCCCGATCATCGCCGACGGCGGCGTGCACCGCGACGGCGCCCTGGTCCAGGCGCTCCTGTTCGGCGGCGACACCGTCATGCTGGGGAGCGCGTTTGCCGGCACGGAGGAAACCCCGGGAGACGTGGTGCACAAGTCCGTGCTGCTGCCCGAGTCGCAGAAAGTGGTGAAGGTGCCCTTCAAGGTGCTGCGGGGGATGGCGTCGATCGAGGCGGTGAAGGACCGGCTCGACGTCGAGGAAGCCGATGTCGTGGACCTGCAGGCGATGGGCGCCGAGGGGATCGAGGTGAGCGTGCCCGAGCGAGGATCGGTGCGGCCGATCATCCGCGAGATGATCAAGCACGTCTGCTCGGCGATCAGCTACGGCGGCGCCGCCAGCCTGGCCGAACTGAAGCAGCGCTTCTCGGCGGACCCCGCGCAGTACGTCGTGGCTCTGTCCATAGCGGCGCGCCGGGAATCGTACGAGCGGTGAGGATTGTCGATTGGCCTACCGGCTGGTGATCTCGAAGGCAATCGCGGGCAACGTCCCCAGCGGGACGCGCCGGCGCGCAGCGGCCGCCTGTTGATTGCCGGTGGGAACGCGCTCGCCCGACACGGTGACGATCAGGTTGCCTCTTAGTCCGGGCTTCACCTTTGCGGCATCGGCCTGCAGCACGAACTCGCCGCCCGGCGGCGCCTGCGTTCCACCGGGCGCGCCGAACCGCCTGCCCAAACGGCCGAGCGGCTGGCCGGGCGCCGCGCCGGGCGGATCGAGCGACGAGTCACGAAGCGTGATCCCGTCCGGAGGCTCGCTCAACTCGAACTCGACCTTGTCGAACCGCATGTAGGCGGGCGGCACGATCACGCGAACGCGGGCGGCGCCGCCAGCCGGGATCCGCACGGGTTGTGAGCTGACGATGCTCGCCGGGATCCGCGTCCCTCCGCGACCGGCGACCGACACCCGCAGTTCGTCGGCCGGCACGAGATGCTGGTACGCAAACGCCTGCATCATCTCGTCGGCCGGCACCGCCTGGTGCACGACCGTCTTTCCCTGGATCGTCGCGCGGCCTTCCACGCGCACATCGATCTGTTGCTGCGTGACCGCCGGCGGGACCGTCAGCGTGAGCCGCACCCGATCCTGGCCGGCCGGCACCACGGCGCCGCTCAGCCTGAACCCGCCCGGCGCGTCCTTCAGCGCCAGGGCGATATCACCCGAGAACCCGTCCTTCCGCACCGCATACACGGTGACGGGCACGGTCGCGCTGCCGGCGGCGTTGATAGCCGACGGCGTGACGCGCAGATCGAAATCGGGCCGCGGCCCACTGATGCGCAGGCGGTACCCGTACTCCGGTCCGCCCTTGTGCTGCGCGTCGCCGAGGCGGAGGAAGCAGGTGCCGTTCGCCGGCAGCCTGGCGGTCAGAAGCGAATCCGCGTGGTGCGTGATCAACCCGGCTGCCTTGTCTTCATGGTCGTCGTTGAACGCGAGCCGCCGGCCCGCGGCATCGGTCAGTTCGAGGACGGAATCGAGCGGCGACGCGAGCCGACGGGCACAGACCTCCGCGACGATCTCGTCGCCGGCGCGTCCCTTGAAACTGAAGACGTCCTGGTCCCCCGCCTGCTGGATGCGGCCGTTGACAATCACGGGCAGCGCGACCTGCTGCGCCTCCTTCTGCGAGTTGTTGACTTCGTGCTCGAAGGTCTCCGGCAGGCTGTCCAGCGCAAAGGGCAGCCGGTTCGAAAGCAGGCCACCGGTCCGCGCCGACAACAGTTGAATCCCGGCCTCTGCGTGCTTCCCGTCCATCGTCAACTTCTTCGACGCGAGGTTCCAGCCGGTGAGCGCCACGTCGGTCTTCGCTCCGGTTCGACCGCCCAGCGGGAACGTGCTCGTCACGAACGGCAGCTCGCCGATGGCCACCCGGTAGACGAAGTCCTCGCGGCCGCGGTAGAGCGCGTCCTTGATCTCGAGGACGTATTCGCCGTCGGCGGGAACCTCGTAGTGCAGGACCGGATCGGGCTGGAAGCGGTAATCGTCGTCGTACGCCACCTCGCGACCGTTCGCGTCGAAGAGCGTGAGGGTGGCCTGAAACCAGCCGGGAACAGCGTCTGCGAGATACGGCATCAGGTCCCGCGCGCTGGCGACGGCCACCAGGTCCTGGCCCTTGCGCGCCTGGAAGCGATAACGATCGACGTCGCCGGGCATGTACTGCTGCGGCTGGCGCCCGGGGAACTGGAGTCGATCGACATCACCGGGAATGATCTGCCCGTTGACGATCGCCGGCAGCGTGATCGACAGCTCCGCGTCTGCCTTGCTGCGCTTCTCGTCCTTCTCGCGCAACTCGGGCAACTGGCCGACGCAGAACACGAGAGGATTCGTCAATCCCGGCGGCGTGCCCAACCTGAACTGCCGCGCGCCGGGTTCGGCGTCGTTCGCGATCGTGATCCGGACCGCAACGATCTCCGCGAGGACGGGGTTCGCGTTTCGCCTCAACGAGTCGCCTATCCGCAACCGGGCGCCGGCGATCTCTGTCTGCAGCGCGGCGCTGTTGCCTTGTTTCAGGAGCGCCTGCAACTTGTCCCTGAGCTCCGTGATCTGTTGCCCGGTCAAGGGCTTGTCGTGACCAACCACCTCCGCGCGGATGCCCCGGCCCGAGATGACGACGCCGTTGACGCCATCCAGCAGCCGTCCTCCGACCTTGACTTCGAACGTGGTGCCCTGCCGGCCGCCCGCGGGATAGACGTAGCCGACACGCGGACTGCCCTGCGGCTGCTGCCCCCGCAGCGCCACCACGACCAGGAGCGTGGCCACGAGGCACGCGGCCAGTGACGAACGAAGTGTGTTCACATGATTTCCTTCAGACGACCGTTCGCGCGCGCGCCTTCCTCGACCGCCGGCGTCAGGCGGAGGTCGAGCCCTTCGGGATTGGGCAGCTTTCCGTCGGGATCCAGCCCGAGCAGTTCGTACATGCTGCCGATCAGATCCGCGGGATGGACCGGCCTGTCCGTCACCTGCTCGCCTCGCGCGTCCGACGCCCCGACGACGCGGCCGCCCTTGAATCCGCCGCCCGCCACAACGGCCGAGAACGCGTCACCCCAGTGACCGCGCCCGCCATTCCAGGGTGGCTCCCACTGGACTTTCGGCGTCCTGCCGAATTCGCCGCTCCACCAGACGATGGTGCCATCGAGCAGGCCGCGCTCCGACAGATCCTGGAGCAACGTCGCCATGCCCCTGTCCATCTGCGGCAACCGCTGGCGCATGATCTGGAAGTGCTGGCGGTGCGTGTCCCATCCCTTGTAGTTGATCGTCACGTAGGGCACGCCGCGCTCGACGAGCCGCCGCGCCGCCAGGCAGGACTGACCGAACGTGTTGCGGCCGTACCGCTCGCGGACCTCGTCCTTTTCCTGCGAGAGATCGAAGACCTTGCCGGCATCGCCCAGGATCAGCTCGTAGGCCTGATCTTCCGCCTGGACGAACGCGTCGAGCGACGCGTTGCCCTTGATCGCACTGCCCAGCGTATTCAACTGATGAAGCAGGTCGCGCCGGTTGCGCTGCCGCTCGTCGGTGATGCCCGGGGCGATGACGCCTTGCACGGCGAACGGGTTCTGCGCGGGGTCGCCGCCGGTGGCGAACGGCGCGTAGCGCGGCCCGAGGAACCCTGCCTCGGAGAAGCGGCCCTGCAACTCGGTCAGCACGACGTAGGGCGGAATCAGGCCGCGGTACCCCGCGTTATAGCCCTTGAACAGCGAGACGACGGCACCGGCGCCGGGATAGACCAGGCGGTCGCCCGGCTTCCGGCCGGTCTGGACCATGTAGGAAGCCGTCTCGTGCGCGTTGACGGCGTGCGTCATGCTGCGGATGATCGAGTACTTGTCGGCCTGTCTGGCCAGCAGCGGCAGCAGCTCGCCGATCACGATCCCGTCCACGCTTGTGGCGATCGGCTTGTCCAGCTGCCCGCAGTAGTCATAGCCGGCCGCCGGCTTCGGATCGAAGGTGTCCAGGTGCGACGGCCCGCCCCACATCCAGATCTGGATGACGGATTTCGCTCTGGCCGGGGGCGCGGCGGCGCGCAGGCGCGCGGCGAGCCGGTCGGTGACGAGCAGGCTCGCTGCGCCGAGGAGTCCGCTGCGAATGGCTTCGCGTCTGGTGATGATCATCAATGCCGGAACCGGAACTCCGCGCTGTTGACGAGCGCCCAGGCGAGATCCTGCGCGGTGGCGCGCCGGTTCCCGCCCGCATTCTGCGCGTACGTGCCCGCGACGTTCAGTTCGCCCTCGGTCGGGAACCGCGACAGGATCGCCAGATAGAGATTGACGATCACCTGTCGCCAGTCGCCGCCGGTCTGCATCAGTACCTGCAGCTTCGCGCTCTGTTGAATCCTGCGCTGGATGTCGCTCGAATTCAGCAGGTACAACCGCTGCGCCGCGGTCGGGCGGTTGGTGCGCTCGGAGGCGAGCCCGGTGTCGCGCGGCGGGCGTCCGAACGTCTCGAGGAACGTGCTGGTGATGCTGCCGTCGGCCAGCGCAATCGAGCGCACGTCCGGCGGGACAAGCGTGTACGGTTCCGGAATCGCGCTCGAGTACTGCTCGCTCGTGCCCGTGACCTGGCAGAGCGCATCGACCAGCACTTCCGCGTCGAGCGGGCGCAGGAGCGCGTGCGCGAAGTTCGCCTCCGCTTCGGGCCGTTCCGTCGTCGCCACGAACGACAGCTGGTACGTCGTGGAGTTCAGGATCAGCCGGTAGATGTGTTTCAGGTCGTAACGCGAGCCGACCAGTTCCTGCTGGAGGAAGGCGAGCAGTTCCGGGTTTGCGGGTGGATTGTCGGGCCGGATGTCGTCCGGCTGCTCGACGATGCCGCGGCCCAGCAGCCAGAACCAGATCCGGTTCACGATGCTGCGGGCGAACCACGGGTTGGTCGGCGCCACGAGCCAGGTGGCGAACAGCTCGCGCGGATCCTGCCCCTGTGACAACCGCGCCGTCGTTCCGTCGGGAAACACCACGACCCAGGCCGCACCCTTGTCCGGATCGAAGAAGACGATCTCTTCCTTCCACTCCTGCGTCGACTTGTACCCAATCTGCGAGAAGAAGACCGCCATGTCCGCCAGCCGATCCTTCGGCCAGCTTTCAGCGCGCACGCCCATGAACGTCAGCGCCACGGCGGCCGCGATTGACTGCGGGGCCCTGCCCTGCACCGCGCGGTAGAAATTCACCTGCGGCACGCGGAAGTTGCTGCCGTTGCCGGTGAGCAGCTCGCGGACGAACCGGTCGTAGGGCACGTTGTCCCTGATGCTGCTGCGAATCCAGCGGTGATACGCCTGCACGGCGTTCGGCCACAGGTTGATCGGAAACTCCGACTTGACGCGCAGCACGTCGCTCCACTTCATCGCCCAGTAGTCCGCGAATTCGTCTCGCTCGAGCAGTCGGTCGATGAGGGCGCTGCGCTTGCTCGGATCCTGGTCCGCGAGAAACGCTCGCGTCTCCTCGAGGGTGGGCAGCGTGCCGATCACGTCCAGATACGCGCGGCGGACGAACACCGCGTCGGAGCAGAGACGCGCGGGCTGGATGCCCAGGCTCTTGAGCCGTGCGAAGACCAGGTCGTCGATCCGGTTGCGCGGGGTTGCAGCGACCGCGCTCTCGAACGGGCTCTGCTCTGGCGGCGCGGCGGCGGCAGATCCGGCTGAAGCCGGATTCCACAAGTGAGGGAGAAGGATGATGGCGATTACGAGCAGGGTTCGCATGTGTCCTACGCGGTTCTCGCGACACGGCCCACGGCGGCTGCGACGGCGGCGACCTGCTTCGTCAGCTGGTCGAACTCGCCGGGAGTGAGCGAGTGAGCGCCGTCGGTCAGCGCGCTCGCCGGATCGCAGTGCACTTCGATCAGCAAACCATCCGCGCCCGCGGCGATCGCCGCGCAGGCCATCCGCGGCACCATCCACGAGTGGCCGGTGCCGTGACTGGGGTCCACGATCACCGGAAGGTGCGTGTACCGCTTCAGCATCGGGATCGCGTTCAGATCGAGCGTGTTGCGGGTCGAGGGCTCGAACGTCCTGATGCCGCGCTCGCAGAGGATCACCTGCTCGTTGCCGCCGTTCATCACGTATTCGGCCGCCTGCAGGTACTCCGCGAGCGTTGCGCTCATCCCGCGCTTGAGGAGCACCGGCGTGCGGCACTTCCCCACCTCCTCGAGCAGCGTGAAGTTCTGCATGTTGCGCGAGCCAATCTGGAGCACGTCGGCGCAGGCCAAGACCATCTCCAGGTGCCGGGCGTCCATCACCTCGGTGACGACCGGCAAACCCGTTTCCGCCCGCGCCAGGGCGAGCAGCCGCAGGCCTTCCTGCTTGAGACCCTGAAAACTGTACGGGGATGTGCGCGGCTTGAAGGCGCCACCGCGAAGGATCGTCGCACCCGCCGCCTTCACGGCTCTCGCCGTCGCGAGCAGCTGCTCCTCGCTTTCCACCGCGCAGGGACCGGCGATGAGAATGACCTCCGGGCCGCCGATGACGACGCGTTGAACGCGGACCACCGTGCCGGCGGGCCTGGCGTCGCGTCGGACCCAGCGCAACGCTGGCGCAGCGTCACAAATCCGGCTGGAGCCGGCTCCCACGCCCGTGTCCTCGAGAAGCATCTGCACCTCTTGCGTCAGGGTCGCACTGGACCGACCATCGACTATCGACCATCGACTGTCGACCGTCTGCCGATCACCGCGATCACCTCGATCTCCACCAGCAGATCTTCGCGGCACAGCCTCGCCTGGATGCCGGTGCTCGCCGGCAACGGATTGAGACCGAGCCAGCGGAAGAACGCCGTGCGAATCTCGTTGAAGTCCTTGTAGTCGCGCTCGATGTCCGTCAGGTAGCACGTCGTGCGCACGATGTCGTGCCACGTCGCGCCTTCCGACGCCAGAAGCTCGGTGATGTTCCGGTACGTGCGCCACAGCTGCGCGCGAAAATCCCCCGCGTGCCTGGTCAGGCCCGCTTCGTCCACGCTCGCCGTTCCCGAGATCATCAGCATCGTCTTGTCGCCCAGGTCGAAGCGGATGCCGCGCGAGAAAGACGAGGGCTTCGGGTAGTTGTACGCCTCGTTCAACACGGCGCCGGCCTGGATGGCGTGCTTCTCGACACCGCTTCCGGTGGCGCCGGTGCCCCGAAAAGGCATCGGCGGCCTGGTGACGCCGTCCACCGACAGCATGCCGAGCGCCGTCATTTCCTCGCGTTCCGCCTCGGACAGCGGCCGTATCAGGGAAGCCGGGGCGTTTGGTTCGACCGCGGTACCGGGCATCGTGTATCCCTTCTGAGCTCGGGGCGTGTCTGCTCGTTCACTGGCTTAGACATACCCCGGGAGGGAAACGTTGAAAGGCGCTGGGGGGGCAAGGCGCTGGGGGGTCAGGTCTTGCGTGCACGCATTCTGCACGATCTGACCCCTCCGGACCCAGGGATGGGGCCCATCGCACGTCAGCAGCGTGTTCCCGAGGCGCCGTCCACTGCCCCGTGCCTGCTGATCCCGCAAGTGCTACCATGAGCCCGGCGCGATCGTCCTGAGGTGTGTCGCAGTCGCGACCAGGGATCGGGGATCCGGGCTCAGCGCCGCTCCGATTCCCGGCCCTGATCCCGACGCGCACTTGCGCATTCCCATGCTGAAACATGTTCTCGATGTGATCGAACTTCTCCAGGGCGCCGATGCGACCGGCGAGCGGGTCGCAGAGTGGCTGCGGGCCGCCGGCGCTGATGCGGTTGACGTGCTGCCCATTGAGAAGGGCGGCCGGACCGAGCTGGTCCGGGTCACCATCCCGGGCAGCAGCGGGCGTGAACGCGGGGGCAGCGCGCCGACGCTGGGCGTCATCGGACGCCTGGGCGGCCTCGGCGTCCGCCCGCACCGTCTGGGCCTGGTCTCCGATGCCGACGGCGCGATCGTCGCGCTGGCTGTCGCCGCGGCGCTCATTCGCATGGCCGAACATGGCGACTGCCTGCGCGGCGACGTGCTCGTGCGGACGCACATCTCGCCCGCCTCGCCCATCGTTCCGCACGAGCCGGCGGCGTTCGTGGACGTTCCCGTCGATCGCGACGCGCTTGCCCGCGAGGAGGTCGACGCAAAGATGGATGCCATCCTGTCCGTCGACTCGACGCGCGCCAACCGCATCGTGAAACAGCGCGGCTTCGGGATCACCGGAACAGTGAAGGAGGGCTACATTCTGCGACCGACGCCGGGCGTGCTCGACGCGTACGAGCGCGTGGTCGGGCACGCTCCGGTGGTCGTTCCCCTTTTTATGCAGGACATCACGCCGCCGGGCAACGGGCTTCACCGCATCAACAGCATCGTCCAGCCGGCCACGCTGACCGATGCGCCGGTCATTGGCGTCGCGCTCCTGTCGCCAGCGGTCGTCGCCGGCGCTGCCACCGGTGTCACAGACGAGGTGGAGCTGGCGAAAGCCGGCCGCTTCATCGTGGAGATCGCGAAGGAGTACACGGCGGGAACGCTGCCGCTGTATATCGAGGACGAGTTCCGGCGGCTGGTGGAGCTGTACGGGCCGATGAAGCGCCTGCAAGGGAAAAGGGCTTAGGGCTTAAGGCTCATGACTTAGGGCCTGTATTGGCTTAGGGCCGTGTCAGGATTAAGTCCTTGCCACCGACGTCAGAAGGCGCGGGTGAGGGCCGCGACGAACCCGGCGATCCCGTCTCCTGCAATCAGCCCAGGCGCCCGCACGGCCATCCGGCCCGTGCCCCACGCGGCGCGAAGCGCGAGGGCAGCGGCCAGCGCGTAGCCGTAGATCAGGTTGTCGAGAAGCAGCCCCGTGGCCAGCAGGATGCCGACCGCCCGCCTGCTGCCCCCGGCCACCTGTGACCCGATTCCGATTGTCGCTCCGATGGCCAGATCCCTCAAGAGCAACGGATCGCCCGTCAGGCTGATCGTCGCCGCCATGACTCGGCTCATCGGCGGCACGAGGCCCAGTCTCCAGTAGGCGCCGAAGGCGAGAGCCGCCGTCGCGACACCCACCAGCGCGCCCAACTCCTGCAGCCAGAACTGCTGCCGTCGCCCTGCGGCCTCGTGCGAGGCGTCGCGCCCGCGGCCACGGATGATCCAGCCGGATTTCAGGTCGTATCCGAGATCGGCGAACTGAGGTCCCGTCGACAGCACGTAGCCGGCGAGCATGGCGAGCGCGGCCAGCGGGAATCGCAGCAGCGCGGCAACCAGCAGCAGGGCGATCGCCACCGCGAACGACGGGAACCAGCCGCTCAGCATCGCGCAGTAGCCGACGACGATCGTGTGGACGAGCGCGGCGAGCGCGGCGAAGACGACCCACAGCACGAGCTGCGCTGGCGAAACCGACGTCCAGAGCGCGGCGAGGGCAGCGATGGCAACCGCACCGGCGAGGAACGCGAGAAGGTGGACGCCGAGATCGCGCGCACCGATTGCCGTGGCCGCCCCGCCCTGGTTTCGCGGCGCCGACTCGTCAGTCGCGGCGCCGGACTTTGCCCCATCAGGTGTGTCACAGGACTTCATTGCTGTGCGCTCCCGCACGCGCCAGAACAGCCATGCGGTCTGACACACCTGCACGAGTCCCGCGCCGATCATCACGCCGTGCGGCAAGTGAGAGCTCGCCAGCGGGAACCCGAGACCCGGGCTGTGGCCTCGAACGAGAAGGCCGGCCGCAAGCGCTGCGAGCGCCACCGGGTTGCCGATGAACGCGATACCAACGCCGGCCATCGGCAGTGACAGCAGGCGGCCCACGATGCCGGCGCCAACGCCCTGCAACAGGTGCTGCCCGAGCCGCCCGCCCTCGTCGCCTGCTTCGATCACCCGGCCGACCGCTTCGCCGTCCGGCCACGCGGCCTCCGCTGGAAATGCCCGGCTCCCGAACAGGCGGTAGCCGAGCCAGATGTCCAGCGTCATGCCCAGCACGATGCCGCCGACGAGCGGCGCGAAGAGCCGCCCCAACCCGACCAGATGCAGCGTTGCGAATGAGACGAGGGCGATGTTCGCGCCGGCGAAGCCGCCGGCGGACGTCGCCGTTTCGATCATTACCTGGCGTTCGGGCGATCGGAACTGACGGAGGATCGTGCGGCTGGCGGCGATTGCGGCGAGCACGCCGATGACCGCGGTGTTCGGCGTGATGCCGAGCCGCACGTTGATCTGCGCGCAGATTGCGGCAGAAACGGCGGCGAAGAGCACGTAGAGGAGGACGGTCGGGAACTCGAAGGCGCGCGGAACGTTTGTCATTCCGTCCGGTGCCCGCTCGCCGGCCGTGCGGACCCTGGTGGTCGATGTCACGAGATGAGTTCCGCCGCAACGCGCGCGGTCAACGACCGCGCGAGCAGCACCGGGAGGCCCGAGGCGGCAGCCACTTCCGCCTTCATCCGACGGGTGTACCCCAGGCAGTCGAGGACGACGAGCTCGGCGCCCTCGTTGCGGGCGCGCGCGCCCAGCAGGCGGAAATCGGTCGGGTGGTATGGCGACGCGAAGTAGAGCGTGGCGCTGAGGCCCGCAGCCCGCCATCGCCCTTCCTGCGGCCCGATCTGCGACGCCTCAGGCGTGAAGACCGCGATCGGCCGCTCGCCCGCCACGGCCCTGGCAGTCGTCGCCAGGAGTCGACCGGGAAGCAGCAGCGGCGCCCGGCACGCAAGCGAGAACGTCCCCGAGCACAGCAGGATGACCAGATCCGCGGCCTGTTCGACGCGATGCACGGCGGCCTCGAGCAGAGGATGAATGGACGCTTCGCCGACGACCACCGCCCGGCCATCGGCGAGGCGGGTAACGAGGGGGAAATCGGCGGCCGCGGGCGCGAGCCGGGCGATCTGTTCGTCGCGCAAGCCGTCCAGCGCGCCTGCCTCGATCCACGCCGCGCCCGGCACGAGCGACTGCATCTCCGGCACGACATCATCGCGCGGGGATTGACCGATGGTGACGGCAGCAAGCGTGGGGATGTGCATTGGCGGAGAACGGGCAGAGACTAGCACAACGTGGGGAAGTTGATGATCGTCGTGCCCGGAACGTGCCGGTTGGCGCGCCGTGTCGGGACAGCACGACCCGCGCGATTCGCTCCGGCGCAGGCGAGAGGCCGCAGTGCGCGGATGAACCCTACGACTTGCGGGACGTTTTCACGTACACGCTGCTGAAGGCCTGCTCCACCTTGTCGCCCTGGCACTTGGGGCATCGCGGGGGATTCTTACCGTGCTCGCGGATGGTCTCGATCACGGTGAACTGATGGCCACAGGTTTCGCAGCGGTATTCGTAGGTGGGCATGGCGCACCTCCTTCTGGGGGTGGCGGTATCCCCGGTCCGCTCGACGGCCGGTCGTGACTGCCGATAGTGAAAAGATCCACGCGGCCTCAGTCGGGCCGCTCTGCAGTCCGGCGCCCCGCCGGGATGGAATCCGCTGTTAGGATCTGCTCGCCGAACACGTAAGTCAAGGACTGGCCGAGGGCGGCGCACGTACAACCAGGCGGGGGTGAAACAACGTCCCGACTTTCATCGCTCCAAACTTCGTCGCCTTGCCCGAATCGATCGGTGATCTCGAACCGGTGCGGCGTTTTCGCGTCGCGCAGCGTCCGGCCGATCTTCGGGTGATCGTTCATGAGCTGGAAGATCTGTTCGAACACCCTCTTGAACTCGTCGAGGCTGTTGAAGTGCGCCATCGCCGCCCTCTCATCACCCCGACTCCATCAATTGGACGAGGGCTTCTCGCGCCTGAATTCCAGGTTCCTCACGCGGCCGGCGTTCACGCGGGCGCCGCTCACCTTCCCGTTTGTCCGCTCGAACTGGAAGACCAGGCCGTCGTCGTGGAGGAAGACCTCCGCCGCCGCCGCCGTCAGCACCTGTTCGACCTCGCCCTTCATCAGGACCGTGAGCCGGCCGTCCTTGACGGCGAACGCGTAGCTCGTGTCGAGTTCGTCCGAGTAGTACTTGCCCGCGTACTCCGCCAGAGCGACCGCGGGTGCCGGAGGCAGCCGGCGGAACGTTGCCGGCCTGGCCGAGCCACCGGAGGCCGCCGGGACGATCTGCATCTCGAGGCCGCCCTCCCTTGCCGGCGCGAAGATCACCTGGGCACCGGAACGCGCCATCTGGAACCGGTCGATGGCCAGGGGCACCAGCTCGACGCCCCCGGGCGCGACGAGCAGTTTGCCGTCGCGCACGAACACGCGCCGGTAGTCGCCTGCTTCGGCGGTGTTTCGATAAACGCCGGCGAGTGCCGCCAACTGCTCGGCTGATAACGTGACCGCCGGCTTGACCGTTGGCGGGGTGGCCGGCGGCTTTGGACCATCCAGCGGTTTCAGGATTTTCTCCAGAACAACGTCGGCCACCTGGTTCGCCAGCCGACTCGGATTGGTCGAGCCGAGGTTGCAAAGGCAGGCCACCGACGTCTTCTGATCCGGGAACCGGAGGAGGTCGGCGCGGTAGCCGGCCCAACTGCCGCCGTGCCGCACGGTTCGCAGGCCCCGGTATTCACCGATCGTCAGGCCCGCCGCGTAATCCAGCACACGTCCGCCGTTCAACTTGCCAACCGTCTGCGCCCGCTCGAGGAGCGCGGCGTCGCCCACCGCCGGCGCATAGAAATTACGGTCCCAGAGCAGCAGGTCCTCGACGGTCGTCTGCACGCCGCCGTCGCCGATCTGCTCGAAGTCGGACATCTCGATCTGGAAGCCGCCGCCTTCGCGCGGCGCATAGCCGGTGGCGCGGCGCGGGATGATCAGCGTGTGGTCCGTGAGATAGAACGTATGGCGCATGCCGAGCGGCGTGAAGATCCGGTCGCGCGCGAAGTCGCGCAGGTTGCTGCCGCTGGCGCGGCCGACGATCTCGGCCAGCAACAGGTAGCCGGTGTTGGAGTAGAGCCAGTCGTCGCCGGCGCCGAAGTTCGCGCGTTTCTGGCGCGCGACCAGCTGCACTGCCTCCCGCTGGGTCGTCCAGGATTCGGTCTTGACGCCCGCGAGGCTCCACAGCGTGAGGTAATCACGCAGACCGCTGGTGTGCTGCATCAGGTGGCGGATGGTGATGGGCCGCTCGTATGTCGGCAGCTCCGGCACGAACCGCCGCACGTCGTCGTCGAGCGACAGCTTGCCCTGCCGCTCGAGCAGCAGGATGCTGAAGGAGGTGAACTGCTTCGACGTGGACCCGATGTCGAAGACGGTCTGCGGCGTGATGGACACACCGTGTTCGAGGCTCGCCATCCCGTAGCCGCGCTCGTAGACGATCTCGCCGTCGCGATAGATCGCCAGCGCGCAGCCAGGCGAGTCCGTCTTGTCGTAGGCGGCAAAGACGCCGTCGATCCTCGGGCGCGCACCGGCGGGCAGCGGTTCTTGCGCCAAGAGCGGCGCGAGCCGGCAGACGGCAGCGAGGGCCACGACAGCGAGCAGCACGGGAAACGGGCGCAGGCGGTCCTGAACTCCCATGAAAAGCACCTCCCGGGAGGGCGAGGCGCCATTGTACCCGAGCCGGGCGCGACTCCTGGTGCGCGGTGGTGGAATCTGCGGCACACTGCCGCCCGCAAGGGTTCCGACGCGTTTCTTTCAGGAGCCTGGAGTCGGGAGCCTGGAGCCTGGGCGGCTGTCCCGACCACTCGCCGCCTGCCGCCTGGCCCACGCCCAGTTGGCGGTCGCGAGAAGCGCCGTGACACCCATCAGCAGGGCCTGGCGCAGGTCGAGCTGCGTCATCAGGACGATCGACAGCAGCGCGCCCGCGACGGCCAGCACCGGCCCCGCCGGCACGCGCAGCGCGTCGGCGTGCGGCTGCAGGCGCCGCAGGCGGATGAGCGCCAGACACACGCCGGCGTAGAGCACCATCATCGAGCCGGCGGTCAGCGCGAGCACCCACAGGAACGTCCCGGTCGCCGCGAGCACCCACACGAGCACCGCGTACAGCACGATGGCCAACCCCGGCGTGTTGAAGCGCGGGTGCAGCGCGCCGAGGGCCGCCGGGCAGTCACCGTGCGCGGCAAACGCGTACGGCAGGCGCGGGGCGTTCAGCATGCCGCCCGAGATCCATCCGTAGGTCGACACCATGACGGCGACGGCCACGAACCAGGCGCCACCGCGCCCGACGAGCACCGAGGCGACCTCGGCGATCGGGCGGGCGGTCGTGTGCGTGCCGACGGTCACGACGGTGACGAACTGCAGCAGGGTGTAGACCGCGGCGCAGATCGCCAGGCCCGCCGCGAGCGCAAACGGCACGGTCGTGCGCGGGTGTTTCACTTCACCGACCGGCACGAGCGCGTCTTCGTAGCCGCCGTAGGAGAACAGCAGCAGGAGCAGCGCCATGAGCCAGGGCGTCCAGCCGGGCGCGGTGATCTCCGCGATCGGAATGAGCTGCGCCTGGTGACTGAACCGGGCCACGCCGAGGACAATCAACAGGCCGAGGGGCACGAGCTTGGCGACGGCCGTCAGGTTGCTCAGCAGCGCGCCGCTGCGCACGCCGACGTAGTTGGCGGCCGCGGGGACCGCGACGAGCGCGCCCAGCACGACGATGCGCGCCCACCCGTGTTCCACGCCCGGCAGCAGTTCCGCCAGGTAGCCGACGAACAGGTTCGCGCTCGCGGCGCCCCCGCCGACGACCGCCAGCAACCAGAACCAGCCGACCTGCAAGCCCGCGAACCGGCCGAACGCCGTACGGACGTACAGGTACGCGCCGCCCGGCTCCGAGAACTGCGACGCCACCTCGGCGAAGCACGCCATGATGACAGCCATCGCGGCGCCGGCGACGATCATCGCGAGCGGGCTGGCGCGGCCCAGCAGCCGGCTCAACTCGGACGGCACGCCGAAGATGCCGCTGCCGATGATGCAGTTGATGACGAGCGCGGTCATCGCAAAGCGGCCGATCGAGCGCACGAACGCCATTCAGCCTCCCCTCTCGGGGTCAGGTCTTGCATCGCAGCATTTTGCACGTCTGGCACCGCGCGCCGGGGTCAGACGTGCGAAATGCGTTGGTGCAAGACCTGACCCCATTGCCATTGCGACCGGCCGCAGCATTGTACCCGCCTTGCTCGAACCGCCGCGATCCGCTACGATCCCCGCTATTCATGTGAGTCCGGGCGCGGTCCTGGCTCGGCTACAGCCGATTCTCCCCCCACCGCCCCGCCTGATGTCCCACCTTCGAAAGGGGAAGCATGTGAGGGTCTGGCTCCTCGTCTTTCCACTCCTCGCGGCGTGCCTGACGGCCGGTTGCTCGCGAAGCGGTGCGGCCGTGCCGGCCAGAGCACGCGGCGGCGGCGAAGCGGTTCCCGTCACGGTCGCGTCGGTCGCCCTGGAGCCCATGCCGATCGAGTTGCGCGTGGTCGGCACCGTCGAGCCGTGCGCCACGGTCGGCGTGCGCGCGCTGGTCGGCGGGGAACTGACGGCCGTGCACTTCCAGGAAGGCCAGGAGGTGAAGAAGGACGCCATCCTCTTCGCCATCGACCCGCGGCCATTCGAGGCGCAACTGCACCAGGCAGAGGCGAACCTCGCCAGGGACACGGCGCAGGCCGAGAACGCCAACGCGCAGGCCCGGCGGTATCGCGACCTGGTCAGCCGCGGCATTGCGACGCGCGAGCAGCTCGATCAGATCTCGACAAGCGCCGCGGCGCTGCAGGCGACGGTGAAAGCGGACGCGGCGGCGGTGGAAACCGCAAACCTGCAGCTGCAGTATTCGACAATCCGCGCACCGATTGACGGACGCACCGGCGCCCTCCTCGTCCAGGCCGGCAACCTCGTCAGAGCCAACGACACTACGCCGCTCGTGATCATCAACCAGCTCTCTCCCATCTACGTGGCATTCTCCGTGCCCGAGGACAGCCTGCCGGATCTGCGTCGGTACGGGGCGGCGGGCAGCCTTCGGGTCGAGGTGGCGGTGCCGGGTGCGCAGGCCCCGGTCGAGCGCGGCAGGATCTCGTTCGTCGACAACACCGTCGACCGCTCCACCGGGACGATCAGGGTCAAGGGCACGTTCCAGAATCCGGACCGCCACCTGTGGCCGGGCCTGTTCGTCAACGTGGTGCTCACGCTGACGACCGAGCCGCGCGCCATCGTCGTGCCGTCGCGCGCCGTGCAGGATTCGCAGGAAGGGAAATACGTCTACGTCGTGAAGGCCGATCGAACGGTTGAATCCCGTCCCGTCACCGTTGCGCGCACCCTCGGCGACCGGTCGGTCGTTGCCACCGGACTGGCGGCCGGCGAAACCGTCGTCACCGACGGGCAACTGCGACTGGTGCCCGGCAGGCGCGTCTCCATCGACCGGCCGTCGGCGGACACGAAGGCGGATCGCCGATGAATCCGTCAGCGCTCTTCATCCGGCGCCCGGTCACGACGACGCTGATCATGCTGGCGATCGTGATCTTCGGCGGCATGTCGTACCGCCTCCTGCCGGTGAGCGATCTGCCGAACGTCGATTTCCCGACCATCCAGGTGTCGGCGGGCCTGCCCGGTGCCAGCCCCGAAACGATGGCCTCGGCCGTCGCGCTGCCCCTCGAAAAACAGTTCGCGACCATCGCCGGCGTGTCCTCGATCAGCTCGACCAGCGCGCAGGGCAGCAGCTCGATCACGTTGCAGTTCGACCTGAATCGGGACATCGACGCGGCCGCGCAGGACGTGCAGTCGATGATCGCGAAGGCGGGCCGCCAGCTTCCGCCGCAGATGCCGGCGCCGCCTTCCTACCAGAAGGTGAACCCGGCAGACCAGCCCGTCATCTTCCTGGTGCTGCGGTCCTCGGCGTTCCCGCTTTCGACCCTCGACGAGTACGCCGAGACGACGATCGCCCAGCGGATCTCGATGGTGAGCGGCGTGGCGCAGGTGGGCGTGTACGGCGCGCAGAAGTACGCCGTCCGAATCGACGTCGATCCGCGGGAGCTCGCGGCGCGCGCGATCGGACTGAACGAAGTGGCCCAGGCCGTGTCGAGCGCCAATGCGAACGTGCCCGCCGGCACGCTCTACGGGGCCGAGCGCACCTTCGTGGTGCAGGCCAACGGCCAGCTGTTCAGGGCGGAGACCTACGGGCCGATCATCATCGCCTGGCGCAACGGCCGTCCCGTCCGGCTCTCGGAGGTGGCCCACGTCTTCGACGGCGTGGAGAACGACAAGAGCGCGAGCTGGTACGGCGGCCAGCGGAGCATCTACCTGGCCATCCAGAAACAGCTTGGCACCAACACCGTGGCGGTGGTCGACGCCGTCAAGGCGCTCCTGCCGCAGTTCCGCGCGCAGTTGCCCGCGGCCGTTCAGCTCGACGTCCGGACGGATCGCTCGGTCTCGATTCGCGCGTCGGTGGACGACGTGCGGTTCACCCTGCTGCTGGCGATCTGCCTGGTCGTGATGGTGATCTTCCTGTTCCTGCGGACCCTCTGGGCCACCATCATCCCGAGCCTCGCGCTGCCCGCGTCGATCCTCGCCACCTTCGCGGTGATGTACCTGCTCGGCTACAGCCTGGACAACCTGTCGCTGATGGCCCTGACCCTCTCGGTGGGCTTCGTGGTGGACGATGCCATCGTGATGCTGGAGAACATCGTCCGGCACACCGAGATGGGCGAGCGCGTGTTCCCGGCGGCGCTCGCCGGATCGAAGGAAGTCGTGTTCACCATTCTCTCGATGACGCTCTCGCTGACCGCGGTCTTCATCCCGGTCCTCTTCATGGGCGGGCTCATCGGCCGGCTGCTCCACGAGTTCGCGGTCACGATCGGCGTCGCCATTCTCGTGTCCGGCTTCGTGTCCATCAGCCTGACGCCGATGCTGTGCAGCCGCTTCCTGAAGTCGCCCGGCGAGGCGCGCCACGGCCGCCTGTATCGGGCGTCGGAAGGCGTGTTCGACGGGGCGCTCCGCGTGTACTCGTGGTCGCTGCGGCAATGCCTGACCCATCGCGCGGCCACGCTCCTCGTGTCGATCGTGCTGCTGGCCGGCTCGGTCCATCTGTTCACGATCATCCCGAAGGGCTTCCTGCCCAGCGAGGACAGCGGCCGGATCAACGTGCAGACCGAAGCGATTCAGGGTATTGGCTACGAGGAGATGGTCCGCCACCAGCAGCAGGTGGCCGCCATCGTCACCGGCGACCCCAACGTGGCGGGATTCACGTCGAGCGTGGGCGGCATGACCGGGGCGAACGCGGGCCGGCTGAACATCGATCTGAAGCCGCGTGGCGAGCGCGCCTTGTCGGCCGACGAGGTGATCGAGGAGCTGCGCCCCAAGGTGGCACGGGTGGCCGGCGTCCGCGCTTATCTGACCAACCCGCCGCCGATCAACATCGGCGGGATGCGGACGCGGAGCCTGTACCAGTTCACGTTGCAGGACACCGACACCGGCGAGCTCTATCGGTTGGCGCCGATCCTCGAGGACAAGATCCGGCAGCTCCCGGGCCTCGAGGACGTGAGCAGCGATCTGCAGATCAAGAGTCCGCAGGTGCGCGTGGATCTCGACCGGGACAAGATCGCCGCGCTCGGCCTGACGGTGGACCAGGTGGAAACGACGCTCTACAACGCGTACGGCACCCGCCAGATTTCCACCATCTTCGCGCCGAACAACGAGTACCAGGTGATCCTCGGCGTGATGCCCCAGTACGAGCAGGATCCGAACGCGCTGTCGATGCTGTACGTGCGCGCGACGAACGGCCCGCTGGTGCCCCTCAACACCGTCGCTCGCATCACGACAGGCGTCGGTCCCCTGACCGTGAACCACGTCGGGCAGCTGCCGTCGGTGACGATCTCGTTCAATCTGAAACCCGGCGTATCGCTCGGCGACGCGGTTTCGGCCGTTCAGGCCGCCGCCGCCGACCTGCCGGCCACGATCGCGACGAACTTCCAGGGGGCGGCGCAGGCGTTCCAGGACTCGCTGCAGGGCCTCGGCCTGATCCTCGTGCTGGCCATCGTCGTGATCTATATCGTGCTCGGAATCCTGTACGAGAGCTTCATCCACCCGCTGACGATCCTGTCGGGCCTTCCCTCGGCCGGTCTCGGCGCGCTGGCGACGCTGCTCCTGTTCCACGTCGACTTGAACCTCTACGCCTTCGTCGGGGTCATCATGCTGGTGGGCCTGGTGATGAAGAACGGCATCATGATGGTGGACTTCGCCATCGAGGCGCAGCGCGCAGAACAGCTGCCGCCGGTCGAGGCCATCTACCAGGCGTGCCGGGTGCGCTTCCGGCCGATCATGATGACGACGATGGCCGCGCTGGTGGGCACGGCGCCGATTGCGCTCGGCTGGGGCGCGGGGGCGGAGTCGCGGCGGCCGCTCGGCCTGGCCGTCGTCGGCGGGCTGCTCGTCTCGCAGATGCTGACGCTGTATCTCACGCCGGTGTACTACGTGTACATGGAAGCGCTGCGGCGTCGGCTCGGCGGGCGCCGCGCGACATCCGACCCGGAGTACGCGGTCCGCGGTGCGGTGCAGTAGGGCGGTCTTTCAGACCCGCCGACCGCGCGGCGCGCCCTTCAACCACTACCGGCCAGGCCAGCCACTGTGGGACCGCCGGTCTTTCAGACCCGCCGAGGACGCGGCGGCCCTTCAACCAACTACCGGCCAGGCCAGCCACTGTGGGACCGCCGGTCTTCAGACCGGTGGCGTTTTCCGTTCAGCGAACCAGCCGGATCGCCGTTTGCCGCCCGTCGAGGAATGACGTGCCGCTCGCGGTGAAGACCGCGTCTTGCTCGAGCGCCATCTGGACGTCCTGGTTGTCCCACTCGGGAATCGCCACGCGAACGCCGAGTTCGATCGCCCAGCAGGTGTCTGCAAACAGCGGATAGTCGCCCATGCCCGGCACGCCGCGTTGCATGTCGGGCAGGCCGATGCGCGCGCCGGCCGCGTGGCCGTGATAGCCGATCGGGTGTGAGTAGATCGCCGGCGCGAGGCCTTCGGCTGTCGCCTTGCGCAGCGCCGACGCCAGGATCTCGTTGCCGGTCCTGCCCGCCTTCATCTCCGCCACGAGGAGGTCCTGCAGGCGGTTCCCCTTCGCAAGCGCGTCCCGCAGGCCCTTGGGCGCATCGGTCTCGCCGTCGCGCAGCACGTAGGCCACCTCCTGGATGTCGCTGTTCAGGCCGACATACGTGACGCCGACGTCGCAGCGCAGCAGGTCGCCGCGCTGGATCACCCGGCTGGCCGGCCCTGTGCTCGCCCGCCGGACGATGTAGAACATCGGCGGGAACCAGGTGTCCAGCGTAAGCTGGGCGAGGCGCTCCCGCACCCACCACTCCAGGTCGTCGATCGTCGTCACGCCCGGCGTGATCACCCGGCTCGAGAACGCCTCGGCCACCACCTGGTGATTGATCGCCACGATCCGCGGATAGAACTCGATCTCGGCCTGCGAGCGCCGCTCGAGCCAGCCGACGACCAGCCGCTCGGCCGACACGAGGCGCCGGGCGTAGTCGAGCCCGAGTGCTTGAACGAGGCGCGTCTTGTTGGCGGCCGACAGCCCGTCGGCGAACGCCCATGTCTCGGACTCGTTGATGGCGATTCGCTTCGGGTCGCGCGCCTTGACGATCTGCGCAAGGCGCTGCCACGGGTCCATCGTTTCAGGCTCCCAGGCCGCCTGGTAATAGTCCCGAAAGTCCTTGTGCAGATCGCCGCCGCCGTACCGGTTCACCGTCAGGCGTTCGACGCCCGCCGCCCCCTTGTCGACGTACACGAACATCGTCAGGCGCCACGCGAACATCGACGGGTGCGGAACGAGCGTCGTGTAGACCGGGTCCTCGTTGTGCTCGCGGCAGATGACGATCCACATGTCGATCCGCTCGCGCCGCATGATCTCGGGAAGGACGTGCTCGAAGCGGTTTTTCAGCCACCCGTTGAAGAGCAGATCGCGCTCGTGCAGCGACAGCACGCCTTCGGCACGGCCGGGGCCTTGTCCGGCCAGCGCACGGGCTGACGGCAGCGCGGCAGGCGTCAAGAGCATCGCGCAGATCACGACGAGCACGAACGTAAGCGGCTTCAGGCGACGGTACATGCATGACTCCACGGCACGCCGATAGCATAGCCTTTTTGAAGTTCTTCACCGTTTTCAGTGCACTGATTCAGGGTGAAGAAAACGAGGGAGATCGCGCGCCGTACGGATGGGCCGTGCCGTGGCCCATTTCAGCTTGAGGACCAGCATCAGCCCGTCCTGCATGCCGCGTGCTCGGCGGATGACGGCCTTGATGGTCGTATTGACGGACTCCACGACCCCGAAGCGAACCGGGTGATCACAGTAGGCGGCAATCCCCCTCGAGATGCCGGAAGAGAAAATCGCCCAACTGCTCCATCTCCGGCAGTCGTTGCCACCGGTCCGTCGGCCGCATCCGGCGCACGGGTAGCGTCGGACGCCGCGACGCTCCACATGGACCTGGAGGCCGGCCTCCGCTACGTCGCCGTCGATCTCCACGCGCGTCACACGGAACCCCGCCAGTCCCAAGATCCAGGTACAATTGGTCAGGGATCCCACGCGTCCTCCCTTGTTCGCAGCACATCAAGAGAAGACGCCATCGGATCCTCCGATGGCCAGTGGGATCGCCCTTGCCCTGTCCAGGCCGCCGAGCAGGCCGCCCACCCCAACAGCGGCCCGCGCAGGCGGCCGGGTAATCACCTCACATCGCTGCACTCAAATCGACGAAGAGCTGAAAAACAACACGCCCAGCTGCGTCGGCCGTGTGTTCGGTCGCCTTCTCGACGCGGACCACCTGCCGGGCGAGCGCCCGGCGCAACGCCGGGCGCCGAGGATCGTCCCCTGCATCGCGTAACGACTGTTCGGTTGACCAGGCCCCGCCATCGGACCCGCACCCAGCTGGGGTGACGCGGTGCCGCGATACAATCCGTTGGGCCGGGCCGAGAGGCTGTTCATACGGCCTATCGTCTCCAAACGCTGAGAGCCCTCAAACTCGCCGCATGATGCTTGCTTGCACTGTAACCAATGTGTCTGTCGCAATTCTGCCCTAGTGGGACAAAGGCACGGAACCTCACCGCAGCTCACAGACGTTAGCCACAGAGATACAAGGCACGGAGCTACGAGGTCTTCGCGGCGTCGCCTGGCTCCCCTTCCGCCTTTCCCCCTTCCCGCTGGATTTGACGGCAACACGATGCCGCGACGAGCAGCCGGATCTCTCGGACATCGCGCGACCGTTCGGGCAGCCGCCTGCAATTCACCGGTGTCGCGATTTGTGGCTTGACACGTCATTCCGCCGAGACGTATAAGGCCACGGTACCTCTGCCGTATCCACGTTCACATCAAAGCACGGGTCCAAGAGGACAGCCATGATCAAAGTCTTCCGGCCGCTGTTGATTCTCGCCGTCGTGATAGTGGTGAGCGCGCTCGACACGCATGTTACTTCAGCCGTGTCCAGCGTCACGATGTCAGGACGGGTGACGGACCAGGCAGGAACGCCCGTCGGTGGAACAACTATCGAAATCAAGAACTCTTCTGCCGCAGTGATCGCGTGGGCCGACACCAACGAGGAGGGACGATACTCGTTGGCCGTGGAAGCGGGTACATACGACATCTTCGTCACGCCGCCCCCACAAAGCGGATTCGGGGCCATTGTTTTCGTTTCGCGGACGATTTCCGGCGACACCGGGCTGGATGTCGTTCTGGTGACCAGCACCATTAACCGGTTGACGGGGCACATCCTGGACGCGTTGGGCCAGGGTGCGCCAGGCACTCAGATCGAGGTGTGGCCGAGAGCAGGAGGCATGGCAGCGCGGACCTATACCGACCAGAATGGGCTGTATGCGTTGGACCTGCAGCCGGGTGACTATTCGGTGAATGCGTGGGGGTCGAATTCGGAC
>Ga0315279_10001677_pt1 | contig 36138 bp, 31 predicted proteins | sample YL17G06_20_MG_FD_203694 | JGI IMG/M metagenome (GOLD analysis project Ga0315279, IMG submission 203694) | Sediment microbial communities from Yellowstone Lake, YNP, Wyoming, USA - YL17G06_20 | ecosystem: Environmental > Aquatic > Freshwater > Lake > Sediment | place: USA: Wyoming | collected...
TGACAAGCGATGGAGTGCCCGGCCCCAACGACGATATCACATCAGCCGGCATCAAGCCCTGGATCATAGGGGCCTCGCATTGGGCCATAGCGTGGACCAACATTCAACCGGTCGGCCAGTTAGCGCGGTGGTGCGCTTCCTGTATGTCCACCTCGGCGATGCGCGCGTAATGTTGCACCATGTCCAGGGCGCTGTAGCCGAGCATGACCTCAAGTGAGTGGGGTCGCCCCTCGGGTACAGTCGTCGATCTACGCAGCTTGCATAGATGGCTACTCTGCGGTATTGTATGGTAGGTGGCCATTGCCTTAGCCGATGCCTCCGCGCGGGCCAACGACGTCAGAGGAACCGGTATGAACACAGAAACGCTGATTCAACGGGTAGCGACTGCCCAACATCACTTCGAAACTCTCCGGCGATATGCCTCCGTATCGCCAGACCATCAGACGCCGGTGAACGAGTCTTTGCGGGAGCTTGATTCCACCTTGCAAGAGCTTCGTGGAGCTGTCGAATCATTGCCCCAGCAAGATAACGCGCTGGCTTCCTTGGAGAATCAGGGGACACTGCAAGGCCTGTTGAATGCCTCACTCGAGCCTGCGCTGCTGATAGACACTCATGGCAAGATCCTGGCAGCCAATGAAACCGCAGCCCGGCAATGGGGTACGGCACTCGAAAAACTCACCGGTTCGAGCCTGGCCGATTTCCTTCCGACAAAAGTCACTGCTGGACAAATGGCGCAGGTCGAAAAGGCCATCCAAACCGGCCTGCCGGCTCGTTTTGTGGATGAGCAATCCGGCAAGTACGTCACGTACCATATGCACCCCATCTTGGACGTGGATCGCAAGACGACCCAGCTCGTCGTCTTTATCCGCGACATTACCGAACGCAAGCAAGCGGAGAACGAAATCGCAAGTCTGGCGAGATTCCCTTCCGAGAACCCCAACCCGGTGCTGCGGTTGAGTCAGGCCGGCAACGTGCTCTACGCCAACGAGGCAAGCAAGACGATTTTGCAGGAGTGGAAATGCGCCGTCGGTGAGTCTGCCCCATCGTACTGGCGCGGTCTGGTGGCTGAAGCAGTTGCGAGCCAAGCAAATAAGACCGTTGACGTCGAATGTGGCGAGCGGGTCTATTCATTTTCTGTTACGCCAATCGCAGAAGCGGGCTATGTCAATCTATACGGGCGGGACATCACCAAGCGCAAGCAGGTAGAGCAAGAACGCGAGCGACTGCTGGCACAGGTCGAGCAGCAGCGGCAGCGCGCTGAGGAACTCGCTGCGACTGCCGAACGCCGAGCCAATGAATTGGACGCTGTCTTTGCCGCCATGACCGACGCAGTGGCGGTCTACGACGCCGCCGGAATGGCAACACGCGCCAATCCCGCCGCTGTGGCTATTTATGGACCAGACCTGATGAATATGGATCGGCCCACACTCGCTTACCGAATCGGCGTGCGCAGCGCAGACGGCCATCTTGCCACAGCAGAGACTCTCCCAGGGGGCCGGGCGTTACGCGGCGAAAAAGTAACCGATGAATACCTCACCTTTACCGACTCCCAGGGACACGATCGCATCGCCCTCGCTTCAGCTTCGCCACTTTTCGCCGATGGCAAACTTTCTGGGGCAGTCGTGGTCTGGCACGACGTGACCGAGCACGAGCAAATCATGGCTCAACTGGAGAACGAACGCGCCCGGTTGAGAGCCATCATCGAAAAAGCACCGGAAGCGATTGTCGTCACGGATCAGCAATGTCAGGTCATCCTGTCCAATCCGGCTGCGGAAAGCCTGGGCGTTCGGGCCGCGCTCTGCAATCCGGCTGAGAGCCAGGTGCAATGTGAGGTCCGCTATCCCGAAGGCACGCCGGGTGATTCGTCCGAATTGCCGCTGGCTCGTTCGATGTCGGAAGGACAGACGCTCAAAAACATCGAGATGACCATCACATACTCTAACGGCGAGCATCGGGTGTTCCTGGGGAGTACCGCGCCGATCAAGGACCGCCTGGGCAAGATTAGCAGCGCAGTCGGCGTGTTCGAGGATATCACTCAGCGGGAGCAAATGGAAAAGGCGCTGGAGCAAAGCAACCGCGATATGCTGATGCTCAACCGTTTGGGGCAGGAACTCGGGTCCACGCTGGATCTATCCCAGGTTCTGGGACGCATCCTGGAGGCTATTAACGCGCTCATCCCGGCGGAAGACTATTCCATCTGGCTGTGGGACGAAGAGCGGTCAGAGTGGCTGGTCTGCAAGGCAGCTCTCGGTTTTCTTCCAGGACAATCACCCGTGAATATGCGCTTGCGTACGGGGGAGGGTATCGTGGGTTGGGTCGCCGAGCATCGCGAGAGTGTTGTCATCCCTCGTCTGACGGAGGATCCGCGTTTCGTATCTACCGTGTACACGCAGACGGGTTCTCAAGCCAGGTCCATTCTCGCCGTGCCCTTGCTCGTTCGCGATAGGGTCACCGGGGTGCTCGCGCTTGTCAACAAGTCAGTGGGTGAATTTGATGCTCGCGACCGAACGCTGGTCGAGACGCTGGCTGCTGCAGCGGCGATTGCCGTCGAAAACGCGCGGCTGCACGACCAGGCTATGCAAGCGGCGGTAACAGCAGAGCGCAGTCGCCTGGCGCGTGACCTGCACGATGCTGTCAGCCAGACGCTCTTTTCCGCTAGCGTCATTTCCGAAACACTGCCTCGACTGTGGAAGCGTGACCCCAGTCGCGTCGAACGGGGACTGGAACAACTGCACCAGTTGACTCGGGGCGCGTTGGCCGAAATGCGCGCCTTACTGGTCGAGCTGCGACCGACCGCACTGGTGGAAACCGATCTGGGCGATTTGTTGCATCAACTGGCCGAAGCGACGATGAGCCGCACCCGCATCACGGCTTCGGTAGCCATTGAGGGCAAGCGCGCCTTGCCGCCTGAAGTGCAGATCGCGCTGTATCGGATCGCTCAAGAGGCGCTCAACAATGTTGTCAAGCACGCCCGTGCGAGCCAGGTGACTCTGAGTTTCCGCAACCATCCAGACCAAGTTGAGCTGCGCGTCAAAGACGATGGACGCGGTTTCGATCCGAGCCGTGTGACGCCCGGGCACCTGGGACTGGGCATCATGCGTGAGCGCGCCCAGTCCCTTGGCATCACATTCGAAATCGCCAGCCAGCCGGGCCAGGGCACTGAGATTGTGGTGACTTTCGGTGCGCAATGAGAGGAACAGCATGGACGAACCACAACCCATCCGCGTAGTCATCGTGGATGACCACGATATGATCCGATCCGGACTGGCGGTCTTTTTGGAAGCCTTTGACGACTTGAAACTCGTGGGCGAGGCGACCGACGGCCGCGAAGCGATCCACCTGTGCGACGAGGTCAAGCCAGACGTCGCGCTGATGGATTTGGTGATGCCTCAGATGGACGGCGTCACCGCGATCCGCGCCATCCGCCAGGCACATCCCGAAATCCAGGTCATCGCTTTGACGAGCTTTGGCGATCAAAACCTGGTGCAAGAAGCGCTGCACGCGGGGGCCATCGGCTATCTGCTCAAGAACGCTTCGATTGACCAACTGGCCGAAGCGATTCGAGCGGCCCGTGCGGGCAAGCCCACTCTTGCGCCCGAAGCGTTTCGGGCCTTGGTCGAAGCACCGCCCCCATCTCCACCGCCCATGCTGGAGGAGCCGCTCACCGGCCGCGAGTCCGAGGTGCTGGCGCTGATGGTCGAAGGACTGAACAATACCGAAATCGCGCGGCGGTTGAGCGTCAGCCGCTCGACCGTCAAGACGCACATCAGCAACATCCTCGCCAAGCTCGGCGTATCCAATCGCATCGAGGCGGCCGCTCTGGCGATGAAGAACCATCTAGTCAACTGACCGATATAACTATCAGCCACCTGGCCGATCCGCAAAATCAACCTGCCGGGGGAATCCGAATTCCTACTGATGGGTGATGCGCTCCAGCAAGTTTTATCGCATAATAGAGACAATCAAGAGCAGGGCAGAGGTTGCAGCCAAGTAGAGTGAGGAATAGCGGTTTTTATTGGAGCGTTTGATTGCGGTAGCGGGTGAAACAGGGCACGACTGAAGCGAGCAGCGTCAAGGAAAGAACAGGTTCCACAAGCAAGCGTATTGCACGAGACAACTGAATACCGAAAGGGCCGGCGCCCGCAGTCATCGCACAAATGTGTGCCATCGCTGCGGACGTTTGGCTTAATGGCGTCAGCATGATCCGATCCAGATCAGTCGCCTTTTGGAAGCCTTTGACGATCTGTAACTGTGCAGCACCCGCCGTGGCCGTGAAAAACCACCGGGTCAACAGACCGATAGCCATCCGCCACTTGGCCGATCTGTAAATTCAACCTGCCAGGCGAATCAAAATCCTTCCGGTGCATGAAGCGCCGGAAGGGTTTTTGTTGTACTCTAGTATCGGTGGGGTAAACCTATGCTTACGACAGACCTTACTCGCGTGCTCATAGCGGACGATAACGACACAACCCGGAGCGGGCTGGCCTGCTTTCTGGAAGCTTTTGACGATTTGAAGCTTGTCGGCCAAGCAACCAACGGCCTGGAAGCGCTCCAGTTGTGCGAACGGGTTCAGCCTGATGTGGTGCTGATGGACCTGGCGATGCCGGAGATGGATGGCATCGCCGCGACGCGCGCGATTCGCCAGTCTTTTCCTAGCATTCAGGTCGTCGTGCTCACCGGCTTTGGCGGTCAGGAACTGGCGCCAGGGGCCTTGCGCGCCGGAGCGGCAGCCTTCCTGCTCAAGAACGCTTCGATTGACGAACTTGCCAATGCCATTCGAGCAGCCAGGGCTGCAAGCGCGGCTCGATAAATCGCTGAGTTGATAGCACAGTGAGGAACCCAGCACAAGACTGGGCTAACGAAGGAGTACAAGATGTATACTTACAGGGGCCAACGCATAGGAGTGTATCTGACCATTCTGGCATTGGTGTTGGTCGCCGCAGGTTGTTCCCCTATCTATGCCGCGACACAGCCGACCTCGGTACCTGCGCCGGCAACACCGACGGCCGCGACAACCTCTCCGGTAACGGCGACGCCTGCCCCGGCCAGTCAAGCGGCTTCGGCAACGGTTGCCGCCGATCCTCCTGCTGCGCCGTTGTCGGCGATTGATTTCGGCAGTGCGATCCGACTGGTGGCGCAAAAAGTCAAACCGGCTGTTGTGCAGATCACGAATGAGCAGAGTCAAGTTGATCAGTTCAATCAGCCTTTTGACGTGCCGGCGGGTGTTGGCTCGGGTGTGATCTATGACAAGCAGGGGCACATCCTGACCAACAATCACGTCGTGGAAGGCGCGCAACAATTGCTCGTGGCGCTGCCCGATGGCCGGTCATTCCAGGCCAAGCTGATCGGACGCGACCCCATGACCGACTTGGCCGTGGTGCAGATTAGCGGAAGCAATCTCCCGATAGCCGACCTGGGCGATTCCAATCAATTGCAGGTGGGCGATTGGGTGGTGGCGATTGGCAACGCGCTGGCGCTGGACGGCGGCCCCACGGTGACGGCGGGCGTCGTCAGCGCGCTGGGCCGGACGGTCCAAGAGCCGAGCGATACGTCTGCCCAGGGACCGTACCTCTTTGACGTCATCCAGACCAGCGCCCCGATTAACCCGGGCAATTCGGGGGGACCTCTGGTGAACCTGGCCAGCCAGGTCGTGGGGATCAACACGCTGGTGGCCGGCCAGGCGGAACCGGGTGTGCCTGCCCAGGGAATCGGGTTTGCCATTTCGCTTGCCGCCGCCAAGCCCATCGCGGATCAGCTCGTCGCCACAGGCAAAGTGGTTTATCCCTACCTCGGCATCAGCGACGTCGACCTCAATCCGGCCATCGCCGCGCAGCTGCGCATCACAGGGCAAGAAGGGGTCGTCATTCGCCGTGCGGCACGTGGATCACCTGCAGACACCGCAGGGCTACAGCGACTCGACGTGGTCACTGCCGTGGACGGCAAATCGCTCCCGGGCGATTCGGAACTACAACGCATGCTCCGGGATCACAAGCCGGGCGATACGCTCACGCTGAGCGTGATTCGAGGAACTCAAAAGCTGACGGTCAAGGTCGTCTTGGGTGAAGCGCCGTTGCCGTGAAAAAGGCCGTACGCGCAGCGAGGCTTTTTGCCCATCCATGCTCACGAAATCATGAGCGTGAAAGGGAAGGGGGGGGTATTCAATGGCTAACAGTATTCTCGTCGTAGATGATGATACCTTGATGCGTCCAAGCCTGGCGGTAAACCTGGAACAAGCCAGTCATTGGAGGAGTCGCGCGGCCAGTACGGAGGCTGCCCTGACCCTGATTAACGTTTATCCCCCCGAGGTAGTTTTCCTCACCGCGCGCCGGACCAAGTTGGATCAGGTGTTGGGGCTGGAACTGGGAGCCGATAACAATGTCGCCAAGCTTTTCGATTTGGATGGGCTCCTGGCACGCATCAAGGCTACCATCGCCGCTTCAGTTGCTTATGCGGGCGCGCGATGGAGCCAGATCTGGGTGCTTGCCATGTTTGCCCTCGGCGGGCTGTTGCTCGTGCTGGCTGCGCCGCACTGGACGGGATGGGTGCAGGCCCTCGCGACATACGAACTGCCGACCGAGGAAATGGTGGGGGGCTGGCTGACCAATCTGTTGTTCGATCCGGTGACGACGTTCAATTCGCTGCTTTCGGGAGCAGCACAAGCATGGCTCAATCCTGCCGGACAGATGGACGTGCTGGTGACACTCGCCATCATCGTGCTCGCGGTGGCGAGCGTTGCCGGGCTCGCGCAACTGCTGGGCGACGAGCACAAGGTCACCTTGCCGGGTGCGTAATACTCTCAGACACTCGAGGGGCAACAGACAGATTCAGGTTGTATCCATAGGATTCAAGTGAGGGGAACGATATGAACATTGTTTGGTGGAGTGTGCTGGTTTTAGTAGCAGTTATGTTGCCAGGAGCGGGAGTGCTCAAGGTGTGCCAATTCGAGCCTGCAATTATAGTATGGGAAAGGAGGTGATGGAGGCCGTACGAGCTTGGCTAGCTTTACTGCAAATGCCTACACGAGTGGGAAAATCCAAGTAGCCCACTTGAAATCCAAGGGAATGAGGAGGTTACGATGAAAACGCGAAAATCCAGTTCGGTCCTGATGGGACTGTTCCTGGTGCTGGCTTTGGCCAGCTTTGGAATGGCAAGTCCTGCTAGCGCAAGCGGGAATCAGATCGTGGTTCACGCCCAGAACGCGAACCTCGGTCAAGTCATGGTGGATTCCGCGACTGCGGCGCAAGATGGCTGGCTCTTGATTCGCGAAGACAACAATGGTGTTCCTGGCAGAACGCTTGGCTTCGCACCGGTACATCAGGGGTTGAACACGAATATCCTCGTGAACATCCAGGCCATCGGCTCCGGGGGCAATGACCAGGTAACGCCCACGCTGTGGGCGACGCTGGTGCCGGACGGAAGTGCAACGACTCCCCTGGCGACGCCGAATCCCGTGATCATGGAACAGGGAACCGACTTGATCGCGGTGCCCTTTGGCAGCGAACCGGCCAGCGCGCCGGCCGCCATGGCAGGCCAGTTGCCTACCACGGGCGGGATCAGCAGCCCATCCAATATGCCCAGCGTCAACAAGATCGTAGTTCGCGCCCAGAACGCGAACCTCGGTCAAGTCATGGTGGATTCCGCGACTGCGGCGCAAGATGGCTGGCTCTTGATCCGCCAAGACGCCAATGGTGTTCCTGGCGAGATGCTCGGCTTCGCACCGGTACATCAGGGGTTGAACACGAACATCGTCGTGGACATCCAGACCACGGGCACCAGTGGCAATGACAAGGTATCGGCCACGCTGTGGGCGACGCTGGTGCCGGACGGAAGTGCAACGACTCCCCTGGCGACGCCGAATCCCGTGATCGTTGAACCGGGAACCGACCTGATCGCGGTGCCCTTTGGCAGCAGGTAATAGACTGGCTGGAGGTACAACGCAGTAGGGTCCGAAAAGACTGTACTGGTTGCAGCCAAGGTTAGGAGATCTATTGACGGCGGCGTTCGCGAAATCGGCGGACGCCGCCGTCAAGTCAGAAGGCAAATCGTATGGCAATTCTAGAAACGGAAGCACTCACCCGCCGGTTTGACAAGATCACCGCCGTAGACGCATTGAACCTTTCTGTCGAAGCTGGCGAGATATTCGGCTTGCTCGGCCCAAACGGCGCGGGCAAGACGACGGTCATCAAGATGCTGACGACGCTCTTGCCGCCCACTTCAGGCAAAGCGCGCGTGGGCGGCTTTGACGTAGTTCGCGGCTCAACCCAAGTACGGCGCATCATCGGTTACGTGCCGCAGATGCTTTCGGCAGATGGCACGCTCACCGGCTATGAAAACCTGCTGGTCTTTGCCAAGCTGTATGACCTGCCACGCGCCGAGCGCGAGCCGCGAGTGCGAGATGCCTTGACGCTGATGGGCCTATCGGATGCGGCGGACAAGCTCGTCCGCACCTACTCGGGCGGCATGATTCGGCGATTAGAGATCGCACAGTCCATGTTGCATGAGCCGAGAGTGTTGTTCCTGGACGAGCCGACCATCGGACTCGATCCGCTGGCTCGAGAGGCGGTGTGGGAGCACGTCCATCAGCTCAAGGCCGAGTTCGGCACGACCATCTTATTGACCACGCACTACATGGAAGAGGCTGACGGCTTGTGCAATCGGGTGGCGATCATGCACCAGGGCCAAGTGATGGCAAGCGGGACACCCGCCGAACTCAAAGCATCCATCGGCGGAAATGGGGCCACGCTTGAGCAAGTCTTTATGCACTATGCCGGCGCCATTTTGGAATCAGGAGGCAATTACCGTGAGACTTTTCGAACAAGGCGTACCGCGCAGCGGCTGGGCTAGTCCAACCCTGCCGCGGACTGCCATCAACCCACTGGCATCGGTCATCAGTTTCATTGACAAGACGCTCGTCATCGCCGAGCTGGAAGCGCGCAAGCTACGCCACGACCCGACCGAGCTGATCACGCGCGCCGTGCAGCCTGCGCTGTGGCTGTTGGTATTTGGGGAGGTATTTACCCGCATGCGCGCCATCCCAACGGGGAACATGAGCTATATGGACTTCATGTCCCCCGGCATCCTGGCGCAGAGCGTGCTGTTCATCGCGATCTTTTACGGCATCGCCATCATTTGGGAGCGCGACCTGGGCATCGTCCACAAGTTCCTCGCCACTCCAACGCCGCGTGCCGCGTTGGTGTTGGGCAAGGCGCTTTCAGCCGGCGTGCGCGGCCTGACGCAAGCCGTCATCATCTATGCCCTGGCGCTGCTACTGGGCGTCAAGATGGACTGGAACCCGCTGGCGTTGTTGGGCGTCCTGTGCACCATCATTCTGGGCGCGGCGTTCTTTTCCACGCTCTCACTCATCATCGCCTGCATCGTCAAGACGCGCGAGCGCTTCATGGGCATCGGGCAAGTGTTGACCATGCCGCTGTTCTTTGCCAGCAATGCCATCTATCCTATCTCGATCATGCCCGATTGGCTGCAAGTGATCTCACACGCCAACCCTCTGACCTATGAGGTAGATGCACTGCGCGCCCTGATGGTGGTGGGTGGAGTGAGTGCCTATGGCATCGGACTCGACTTGGGAATCTTGTTGGCGGCTACGACGCTGCTGATCATACTGGCCGCACGGTTGTATCCGAGGGTGGTGATTTAGTGCCATCAACAGACTGGTCGCCGATCACCGGCTGCTAGACGGAGGAGCGACAAGGCCTGCTTGAATGGCCTGAGTGTATCATGTGCTCCGAGTGATGGTCATGTATAACTTTGAGTGGACAACCCAACTACGGTTCATTGTTGCTCTGGTGCTTGGCTTTCTTGTGGGCTTGGAACGGGAAACTACCGGCGTGGAGCAAAAGACGCATGTTTTCGCAGGGCTTAGGACGTATACGCTCACCAGCCTATATGGCTTTGGATGTGCCTGGCTGTTCCGCATGAATGTTGAGCTGGCCTTGCCCGCGGTAGTGCTGATCAACGGTGGGACGGCCAGCGCCGCCGAAATCACTGCTGGCGCATTGCAGGATGCACATCGCGCCACTCTGGTCGGCGAGACGACCTTTGGCACAGGCACGGTGCTCAACGAGTTCCATCTGTCCGATGGTTCGGCGTTGCTGCTAGCTACTGAAGAATGGTTGACGCCTGCCGGGCGCGTTATCTGGCACAAGGGTATTGCTCCAGATGTAACCGTCTCTTTGCCTGCCAACGCGGCTCCGCTGATTCCAGAGGCGGAACGTGGGATGACGACCGATCAACTGCACGCCAGCGGCGACGAGCAGCTGTTGCGGGCGATTGACGTGTTGTCCCCCCCAGCAAGCAAATAGATGCAGACCGTCCACCTATATTCATCGAAGCTTTATCGTCGCTTCAGCCAATTCTTATCTTGTGCGAGTATACTCTGAGACAAAGACACCTGAAAGCGGTGTGAGCTTTTAAGAGGATCGAATATGAACCGGCAGACAATTTCGTTGGGACGCATCCTGAACATTCCTATCGGGCTGGATTACTCGTGGTTTCTGGTTTTTGCGCTGCTCACCTGGACACTGGCGACTGTCTACTTTCCAGCCGAATTCAGGAACTGGTCAACAGGCCAGTATTGGATCGTGGGCGCAGCGACGGCCATCCTGATGTTTGCGAGCGTACTGCTACACGAACTGGGACATTCGGTGATCGCCATGCGCTACAAGATTCCGGTACGCAGCATCACGCTGTTTATCTTTGGCGGTGTGGCTCAAATCGCCTCCGAGCCGCCCAGCGCCGGGGCTGAATTCTGGATCGCCATTGCCGGCCCGGTAGTGAGCTTTGCCTTGGCAATCTTTTTCGGTTTGCTGCAGCCGGTGGTGGGTGCAGTGGCCCCACTGTTGGCCTTGGCAAAGTATCTGGCCTATATCAACGGCACATTGGCTCTCTTCAACCTCATCCCAGGCTTCCCGCTGGATGGGGGTCGAGTCTTTCGGGCCATCGTCTGGGGCGTCACGCGCAACTTGCGCCGGGCCACACTGATTGCCGCCAACCTCGGACGACTGATCGCTTTCCTGTTCATCCTGTTTGGCGCGTGGCAAATTGTCACCGGCAACTTGAGCAACGGTCTGTGGATCGCTTTCATCGGCTGGTTCCTTGAGAGCGCTGCGTCATCTCAGCTTCAGCACCAGGTGCTGCACGACTCGCTGGCTGGTCACCAGGTATCAGACATGATGAGCCGCAACTATACCCTCATCCCGGCTGAGACCACACTACAACAACTGGTGGATTTGCATATCCTGGGCAGCGGGCAGCGCAGCTTTGTAATCACGCAAGGCGACCGGGTCATTGGCCTGTTGACGCCGCAGCGTATCAGGGAAACGCCAAGCGATGCTTGGCCAGTGACGAGTGTTGCGCAGGCCATGCTCCCAGCAGCGCAAGTCAAGCCGATCCAACCTGACGAGGAATTGTGGACAGCGTGGGAGGAAATGTCCACGGACGGGGTCAATCAACTTCCTGTGATGGCCGATGGGCGACTCCTGGGAATATTGAGCCGTGATGACATCATCGGTTTCTTGCGCGCACGTCGCGAGTTGGGTGTAACGTCACCCTAAAACGACAAAGACAAACATGCTCAGCAATGGCACGCGAATCAGTGCAGCATTTCTTGCAGAACCATAGTTGGCTTGAGTTGGTAGTGACAGCTTCAGCCGTTACTATGCTTGAGAATTGATACGAGGGCACAAGAGGAATGAAAGCACGAGTTAATCGCTCTACCCGGACACAGCAAAAAACACACCGCTGGCTCTGGGCATCTGCGATAGTTGGAATTGTTTTTTGTTTGATGATGGCGACGTTGGCGGCGCTCCCTGTCCTTTCGCCGGGCCTCGGCGCATCCGGGGCCGACGCACTGCGCGCTGTCGTTGGGCCTGGACCGGTCGCGGAGGTCGAAAGCCTCTCGTTCCAATTGCAGGATGTTGCCAACCAAGTTCGCTATCGGTTGACCGGCGGCCAGCCGCAGATGACGTGGACGAGCGCGGGGCAACCCGAACCGACACCAACACCCCGGCCCGATACATCAGCGTCTGGGCCGGACACATCAACGCCTGGGCTGGACACGTCAACGCCCAAGCTGCCCAAAGGGCAGGCCACGACGAGCACTGCGGTTCAAGCGGAGCGGCCCACGCCGGTCTTGAGCGTCGTTGATGCGCCACCGTCCATCGAGGGCGGATGGCAGGCGTTCGGCCCGTCGGTTGCGGGATCTCTTGCGATGGCGCGGGCGAGCGTCAAGCCCGACCCGGCGCGTCCCTATGCCCAGGCGGCCCTGGTGCGCATTGACCTTTCGCGGACGCAGCTTGGCGTCATGCCAGGCACGGTCGAGCCGGTCGCCGCAAAAGGCGTGCCGTCGTTTCCACGTCCGGGCGACATCCCGGCCAGCGATCAGGCCAAGTTGCTGGCTGCCTTCAACGGTGGGTTCAAAGCGGTGCATGGCGGTTACGGCATGATGGTGGATGGGATCACTCTCCTGCCGCCCAAAGATGGCATTGCCACGCTGGCAATCTATCGCGATGGCAGCGTGCGGCTAGGCGCGTGGGGGCGCGACATCACTTCGACACTAGACCTGGTGGCTTTTCGTCAGAACTGCCCGCTGCTGCTGGACGCCGGGCAGATCAACCCTTCGGTCAACGACGGCAGCCGCAAAGAGTGGGGCTACACGGTCAAGAACCTGGACACCACCTGGCGTTCCGGCCTGGGCCTCAGCCGCGATGGGCGTTTCCTCATCTACGCGGTGGGGAACTCGCTCACCGTCGAGTCGCTAGGGCGCGCACTGCAAGAGGCCGGGGCCTATGACGCCATGCAATTAGACATTAATGGCTTCTACACCCGCTTTGTCACCTACGCACCTTCCGATGCGGCCAATTCGAAATACCCGGTCAAGGCGGACAAGCTGCTCAAAGAAATGACGGCCAGCCCGACGCAATTCCTCACACCGTATGATCGAGATTTCTTTTACGTCACGGCGGCTCCGCGCGTGAACGCGGTTGCGTCCACGTCGGTCAGCGGGCGTGATAACCGTCCGTAGTTGTCCATTTTTCTCCATCGGCTGCAGCAACACCGATTCGACTTTTCATGCTCTGGTCGGGGACGGCACACGCGGGGCCATGGCATTCAAGGACTTGCGAGTCAAGCGTGTGGACAACGCTTTTCCAGTAGCTCTTGTTCCCTTCGGGGCTGTTTTCGGTCAGCCGGTTGCCGGCAGGGTCGCAGATATAGGTGTACACTCACGAGGTATCATCTCAATAAATCGCGGGTAACCTAGGCAGCATCCCACGATGTGCCCAGCCAAAGTTGCTTGGCCCGTTCAGCAATCAAGTCGGCCAGTTTGGGGATGTGGTTGGCCTGGGAGACCCTATCATAAACGTAATGGTAGAAACTCACGCCCAGTTTCTTGGCCGTGTCTGCGAGCGTCATGAATGTATCCCAGGCTTGCTTGCCCTCTTCGGTGCGCGGCTTGAGCGGTCGTGCTGTCTTGCGTTGGGATGGCGTGCCCAGTGCAGGTGCCGGTTGACGAGTGGCGCGCCGGAGATGGCGCCCCACCAGAACGATCACCCACAATAGACCGAACCACACGAGATTGCCGCAAAACATCCTGCCCCCGGCATGAGACCTACGAAATGGGGAGCAAGAATACCCGCTTTATTGTGTCATGTCCACGCGCGGCAAGCGCCGAGTCGTGGGAGAGCCTCGGCAGAAATTATCGCACACCAACTGTGGCACTACCCACAGGAAGGGTTACGCCGCAAACTGGCCGCGGAGATCCATGCCCGCTCACTGCCTTGCATATCAAGCAAGTCGCAACCACGCACCGCACCCAACTTGCTCCGCTCGCGTCGCTAGCGGCTGAGTGCGGCCGTTGACTTTATGAGCAGGTTGCGCATCCGGCATTGCGTGCTATTAATAGGCTGCACGAAAATCTCGGCGTGACGTGACTGGCGACTCGGGGTTTCCCCTCTCCGCCTGCGCTGAAAAAGCAAGGGAGCAACACTTGAATAAATCAACATCCACCGAGGCCCGGCGCGGGCAGGTCCGCGCTTGGGCCAGCATGGCCGCGCGCGGCTTTCAATCGCTGCGAGTGCGCAACTATCGCCTCTTTTGGATCGGCCAGGTCATCTCACTGACCGGCACTTGGATGCAGACGACCGCGCAGGCCTGGCTCGTGCTCAAGCTCACCCAGGATTCTCCTTTCGCGCTCGGCGTGGTGATTACACTCCAATTTCTGCCCGTGATGTTGTTCGCGCTGTTTGGCGGCGTCCTGGCTGACCGTCTCCCCAAGCGCGGGTCGTTGGTTGTGACGCAAAGCTTGCTTATGGTCCAGGCGGCCATTTTCGGCATCCTGGTCGCCACCGGCAGGATCCAATTGTGGCACGTGTACGTGCTGGCCGTCATTCAGGGATTGATCACGGCGATTGATAATCCGCTGCGGCAGGCCTTTGTCTTCGAGATGGTGGGGCGAGAGGAGTTGGTGAATGCCGTTGGGTTGAACTCGATGTCATTTCAGGGCGCGCGCATTTTCGGTCCGGCGTTGGCTGGAGTGGTGATCAAGCTGATCGGCATTGCACCAACTTTGATTCTAAACGCGATCAGCTTTATTCCTGTCATCTGGGCCCTGCTGCTGATGGATGCTGGAGCGTTCTTTTCCACGCCGATCAGGAGTGAGGGATCAATACTCTCCAATCTGAAAGAAGGGCTGGCGTTTGCCCGGCATACTCCCACCATCTTGTCGGTGCTGATTGTGGCAGCGTTTATCGGCACCTTCGGCTTCAACTTCTCGGTGATCGTGCCGCTGGTGGCTGATAACATTCTGAAAACGGATGCGACCGGCTATGGCTTGCTCAGCGCCGCGATGGGGGTCGGTGCGCTGATAGCGGCGCTGGGTACGGCCTATACCCGGCACATCACCCTACGTCGCCTGTTTGTCAGTGGCGGATTCTTTGGCCTTTTTCTGGGGCTGCTGGCGCTTTCGACATCTTTCTGGTTGTCGCTGCTGCTGTTGATTGCTACTGGGCTGGCGGGGATCACGTATGGCACAGCGGTCAATTCTCTCTTGCAGCTCGACACACCGGAGCGACTGCGTGGGCGAGTGCTGAGCATCAATGTCTTGCTAACGCAAGGCAGCACGCCCATCGGCGGCTTTTTCCTGGGGAGCTTGGGGCAGTTGGCGGGAGTCGCGACCGCCATCCTCATCTGTGCTGCACTGTGTTTGCTGGGCGTCGGCGTAGCGGTTTCGTATCGTTGGCGGATGGCGCACGCCGCGCGGTACTCCGACAGTTGAGATAGGATAATCTCCGGGGGTACTTTGACTCGACCGCACTCAGGATGCTCTGCCGCCCCTCGACTTTTTCAGGTGAGGCCGGTATCCTTCTCCCGATCAAGGAGTATCCGACAGAAGGGTAGGGGGATGTTTTACGACAATGTCTATCTGTTTCTGTTGGTGTGGGGATGAAGCGTCCTTAGGGTAGTGGATGCCAGATCAGCGAGAGGACAACGGCAATGGCAGCCAGGAGCGCGCCGAGGGCGGCAAAGGCTACGCTGATTTCCGTGATCTCGTGCTTGGTAATCAAGTACGTCGGGAGGTTCCGGAAAACATTCTGGAGCTCGCCCGCGCTCGTCGCCGAGTAATAGGTTCCGCCGGTCATCGCCGCAATTTGCTTTAGTGTCGGCTCATCAATTCCCGTGCGGAACCCGCCCCCAAATCCCCGGCCTCCTCCAAATTGCCGACCGCCACCCCCAAACAAACCACCACCGCCACCTCGGGGCTGCTGGCCGCCGAACGGAACAGACCCATTCTCTGTCCCATACCCGATCACGTAAACTCGGACTCCCCGGTCGGCGGCTTGCTGCGCGGCATCCAAAGGTAAAGGCCCGGCATTACTCACCCCATCAGTGAGTAAGACAATGATATCCGGCGCATAAGCTCCATGTGGCACAGGCGTTGGCTCGGCTCCGGACGACGTGTCGGTCACACTCGGAGCAACATTCTTGTCCACTTCCGCAATCGCATCCAGCGATTTAAGAATGCCGCTGCCAATCGCAGTTCTGCGCCCTACGGTCAGACTCTCGAGCGCGACTTGCAGTGCTTCCTGATCGGTGGTGGGCGGCTGAATCAATTCCGCGATATTAGAGAACGCGACGAGGCCGATCTGTGTTTGTGACTTTTGGCGTTGAATGAACGACAGCGCGGCCGCCTCGGCGGCCCCCAGGCGGCTGGGCCGAATATCAGTCGAGCGCATACTCCCCGAGACATCAATTGCGAGGATGATGGTAGTTCGGTCGGTGGGCACGCTCACGACGGCCACCGGGCGCCCTAATGCGACCACCAGGCTGGCTATGGCCAGGAGGAACAAGGCAAACGGTAGATGTCGCCGCAGGCGCGACTGGCGAGGAAGCGCCTCGCGCACTAAAGCCAGGCTGGAGTAGCGCACCGCAAAACGCCGCCGCCGTCGCAGCACCCAAATATACGCCGCGATCAGCAGAGGGATCAATCCCAGCAGGAAAAGGAACCCCGGCCAAAGCAAGTCCATCTACTACCTCCGATCCACCCCGATCAATTTCCCAAGATCACGGTAAGCGGCTGAACCACAGAAGCGAAAATACTCCACCAATCAGCAGGACGAGGATGCTCGTGCCCGCAAAAATAGAAGTGACTTCTGTTTTTTCCGGTTTGATCATCAACTGCGGGTTGAGATTGTCGTAAATCGTGCGCAGGTCCTGTTCATTCTCAGCGTTGTAATAGGTGCCGTCGGTGAGCTGCGAGATTTGTTTCAGTAGCGCCTCGTCGAGCTGCGTGTGAACGGTAAAGCCGTTGATGTGCAAAGTTGTCCCAGCCGCGCTGCCGATGCCCACCGTGTAGATGCGCACGCCGCGGTCCGCGGCAGTCTGCGCTGCGGCGAGCGGGTCCGGGGACTCGTTGTTCTCGCCGTCGGTGAGCAGGACAACGACGGCAGACGTGTACATCCCTTTCGGCATAGGCGTCGGCGTGACTTCAGGCGTTGGAGCGAGGTTGCTATAGAGGAGAGGGGCTTGCCCGGTGCCCGCGGCAATTATATTGAGCGAAGCAAGAATGCCGTTCGCGAGCGACGTGCCGCGCTGGGGCGTCAGGCGGTTGATCGCGGCGAGCAGGGCTTCCCGGTCGTTCGTCGGCACTTGCACCGTAAAGCCGCTGTCGCTGAAAGCGACGACGCCGATCTGCACGCTGAGCGGCTGGCGCTGCACAAAGTCCCGCGCCGCAGTTTTTGCCGCTTCCATTCGGGTCGGCTTCAAATCGTCGGCAGCCATGCTCCCGGAATCGTCAAATGCAAGGATGACCGTACCTTCTACCTTGGGCAGGCTGACAACCGTTTGTGGGCGCGCCAGTGCGACCATCAGGATGGTGAGGCCGGCCAGAAAGAGAGCCGGAGGAATGTGGCGCTGGAGGCCAGGCCCACGCCCCATAGCTCCTTGCACGAATCCAAGACGGCTATAATGCGCGGCAAACCGCCGCCGCTGCAGCATAATGTACAGCACGACGCCCAACGGGACCAACACCAGTAATAAAAGCATCGGGGGCCAGATGAATGTCATAGGTAAATCCATCACTTCCTTTGGCGTTATCGCCGCTGCTGGCCGAAACGACGTTGCTGTCGCAACGTCGCAAAACGCACGATGGCGCGCACCAGGTCCTCTTCAGTCGAGAGCGACAATGCGTCCACCCCGGCATGTTTGAAGGCGTCGCTCAAGGCGGCTTCACGCCGCCGGGCTGCCTCCGCAAATTGGGCGCGAAACCTTTTGTCGTGCGTGTCCACATACAATTGCTCGCCCGTCTCCGCATCTTCCATGACAATCGGGCCAATATCCGGCAGCTCCACTTCGCGCGGGTCCCACAAGCGCACGGCGAGGACTTCGTGCCGCTGGTTGAGCAAACTCAGCGGCCGCTCCCACCCCGGCGTGCTGATGAAATCGGACACGATGAACACCACCGAGCGCCTTTTGATCGCGTTCAGTCCGCCTTCGAGCAGCGGCGTCAGGTCTGTGAACGGAGCACGAGGCAAACGTGGCTGCTTGAGCAGATCATTGACGAGGCGCAGCACCTGGATCCGCCCGCCGCGCGCGGGAATCGTCCGCTCGATGCGGTGCTCAGAGCCACCGCCGTAAAACATCGCGCCGACGCGATTGCCATGACGCGTCAACAGCCGCGCCAGCGTGGTGACGAAATCAATCAGCACCGTCCGCTTTACGCGCTGCGTCTGCACGGTGCCAAAGTCCACCGACGGGCTGAGGTCGAGCAGAAACCACCCGGTGATTTCGCGATCTTCGACATACTGCCGGACGTACGGCGTGCTCATTCGCGCGGTGACATTCCAATCAATATAGCGAATATCATCTTCGGGTTGATATTCGCGCAGATCGGCAAAATCCACCCCGTAGCCGTAAAACAGGCTGCGATAATCGCCTTGCAGCAGTCCGTCCAGCCGGCGAATGACTTGCCAGTCGAGGCGCTGTAGGATGCGGTCGGGCGTTGCCCGATCAGGCGTTAATGCGGACGTTGAAGTGCTCATGTAAAGGCACCGTGCGATGGAATATATTGCTCGGAATCGGAATGCAGTCGAGAATCTTGTTCAACAGGTCATCGCCCGTCACATTGTCCGAGAGCGCTTCGTACGAGAGCACGAGGCGATGCCGCATCACGTCGAGCGCCATATCCAGAACGTCCTGCGGCAGCGCGTAATCGCGCCCTCGCACGAAGGCGAGCGCCCGCGCGGTGAGGATCAGATTGATCGAAGCGCGCGGACTCGCGCCATACAGGATATAGCGCTCCAATTCTTTCAAGCCACACTCTTTCGGCTGCCGCGTGGCGGTCACCATACGCACGGCGTACTCGATGAGCGCCGGGTCCACATACACTTGGTCCGCCTTTTTTTGCAGTTCGAGCAACTGTTCGGTGGTTAACACCTTTTGCACGGCTTGTAGCAGACCGGTCATCCGCTCGACGATGACGAATTCTTCGGTCGCATTGGGATAACCGACGAGCACTTTGAGCATAAAGCGGTCCACCTGCGCTTCTGGTAAAGGATACGTGCCTTCGGTCTCGATGGGATTCTGCGTTGCGAGCACGAGGAATGGTTCCGGCACCTTGAATGTCTCGCGCCCGATGGTGACTTGATGCTCCTGCATCACTTCGAGCAATGCGCTTTGCACCTTGGCGGGGGCGCGGTTGATTTCATCGGCGAGCAACAGGTTGGTAAAGACCGGGCCAAGCGAGGTGTTGAATTCGCCCGTCTTTTGATTGTAGATGCGCGTGCCGATCAAATCGGCCGGGACAAGGTCGGGCGTGAATTGGATGCGCTTGAACTCGCCGCCAATCGCTTCCGCCAGGGTTTTGATCGCCATCGTCTTGGCCAGACCCGGCACTCCTTCGACGAGGATGTGCCCACGCGCCAGCAGCGCGACGACCAATCGTTCCAACAGATGATCCTGTCCGACGATGACCTTCTTCACTTCGTACAGCACGCGTTCCATCGGCATCCCGTTCTCGGGATTTACACTTTGAGCCATCGGCCATCTCCTTCCATGTATGATGTTCGGCTAAACTTTTCGCATCGGCTGCGCACACCCGACGCTTGCATCTCTAACCATAACCATAACCATAACCAAACCATAACCATCGTCCCGTCACCCATCGCTTAATCCGGCGGCGAGCCTAAGCCGCCGCCCGCAGCATTGATCGGCACCGCGAAGCCGATGCCGATAAAGACTTTCTGCTCGGTCGGATTTAGAATCCCTATGACGATGCCAATCACTTCTCCGTTGCGATTAAGCAGCGGCCCGCCCGAGTTGCCGGGATTCACAGCGGCGTCCATTTGAATCAAGCCTTCCAGTTTTTGAGTGCTGCTCACGGGTTGGAAGCTCCGGTCAAAGCCGGAAATGACACCCGCACTCATCGAGCCATACAGCCCAAAGGGATTGCCGACGGCAAACGCCTCGTCGCCGACGCGCATGGCGTTCGGATTTCCCAGCGTGGCGGGCACGAGCTGCGCCGGAGGCTGGTCCGCCCGCAGGACGGCGGTGTCATTCTCCGGTTGCTTGACCGTCACCTGCGCGCTCGATTCCGTGCCATCCGCGAACGTAAGCTGAATGTCGGATGCGTTCGTTACAACGTGCAAAGCCGTGAGGATATCGCCGCTATCGTCAATGACGACGCCGCTCCCTAAACTGTCCTCTACGTTGCCATTCGCGTCGGGGGCTTTTATTTGGATGAGAACGAGCGAGGGTTGTATCGCCTGGTACACGCGCTCGGAAAAGGCGGGGGGAGGTGTAGCAGACGCCAGTGCCTGGGCCACCGTGTCATTCACCTCACGCGTGGTCAGTTGATGTGAACCGGGAAAGAGAACGTTGTAAAGCAGGAGTGCCACAAGAGCGGCTAACACGCCGGCTGCAAACGGCGCTGCCTTCCTCACGCCGGCGCGGAAATGCTGCAGGCGACCCCGCCATAGCTCTGAGCGTGAAGCAGATGGTTCGTTCATTCTCTTTTCCATTCACGAGGAATAGCGAGTCCGATTCAGATTGGAGCCGCTATTCTTCGGGCTGTTAAAAGTACCTCTAATGAATCAATGTAATGAACTGCTATAGTGTACTCTATCTATGGGTTCTCCGTCCAGTGAGCATGATACTGGCCTTCTGGCAGGCAGACAGGTCATCCAAGAGCGCAAACTTTCAAAACAAGCTCAAAAGTGGCCTAGAAACAACCCATGGATGGAATAGTATAGGACTTTTTTCTGAGACGAAAATGAGACAAAGCTGAAAGAATCGTGAGAAAACAAGATCAGCCCCGGCCACGTTCAATTTCAGCGAGGAGGGGGCATACTTTTCGGTGCTGTCCGAGGGCAAGTGGGATAACTCTGTGATTGACCTGAGAGGACTTGCCAGACAGATCCCCTGCGATTAGACTGGGTACTGCCATTTTTGACGTGGGATAATTCTCGGTGGAGGCTGGAGGGGGTCCGTGGAGGCCAAGTGCCCAAAGGCGGGACATCGAGCGCCGAGTTTTATCGAGAGCAGAGGTCTGCTCTCGTTTTTTCGGCAGGTTGCCAACCCCGCCGCTGGTGTGTGCTACAGGCTGCCCGGCGGCTTTTTTCTCTCCCCCCTAACCCAATGGGGCAGGGGGAGCCGGAGGGGGGCGGCGCTCATGCCCGAAGGGCAAGCCGCCCCGCCCGCCCCCCGACCCCTGGCTTGAGGAAAGACGCGCCCCCGCGAGGTCGCGGGCGCGCCGAGAAGCGCCACGCTCGCCGCGCCAGGCCGAACATGTCCCCGGACATACCGCGCCGCCCCGCAAAAGGAGCTCGCCGGCGGCCACGTGGTGTCACCATCCCCGCCGTGACGCCCGATCTCTCGTTTGACCATTCACCCGTTTGAGCCTATACTCTCAACCAGCTATCCCAAAAGGGAAAGCCCCGCGATGTAGCCCGATGAAATCGGGACACCATCCGGGGCGGCGGCTCGCGCGGTCGTAAAGCGGAGATGCGCGGCACCTAAAAGTATAGCACACTTTGGGCCGCTTGCGTCACGCCCCCGGCGCGCAGGCGGCCTGTTCGTTTTGCCATTGATGTGACTCGTTCAGCTTGATGCCTCAACGGAGGAAAACCTACACCGGCACTGTGCAATGACAACACGTCTTTTCATACTTCGAGCCGGCCAGTTGGGCTCTTTGTGATCACTAGAATACGCTCAGGATTTCCTTCATGCTTCTTAATGAATCCGATACTCGTGCGCAACTGATTGACCCCAAACTTCAGGCCGCAGGTTGGGGCGCGACCCAGATTGGACGTGAGCACTTTTACCGGCGTGATGTGCAATACACTGCCGGCCGAATTGTTCTGCGCGGCGAGCGCGCGCGCCATCGCGAGGGCCGCAAAGCTGACTATATCTTGCGCTACACTGAGAGCTTTCCTATCGCAGTAATTGAAGCCAAGGCTGAGGACGAGGAAGCCGAGACCGGCATCGAGCAAGCCAAAAGCTATGCCTGCGATTTGGACTTGCCGTTTACGTATGCCACTAACGGCCATCGTATCCTCGAGTACGACTTTTTCACGCGCAGCAGCCAAGAGTTGACGGCGTTCCCGTCGCCGGAGCAACTGTGGAAGCGTTGGCTAGACAACACTGGTCTGGCTGACGTAAGAGATCGCCGCCGCTTGGCTGATGCCCGTGCGATCTATGATCCCGAAGAAGCGGCGGCCCGCCGTATGAACCCGCTGCTGCATCCCTATTGCCCTGAAAGCGTCACTGGCAAATCGCTGCGTTACTTTCAGGAATCGGCCATCACCGCCGTCATCCGGCGTGTGATGCGCGGGCAAAAGCGCATCCTGCTGACGATGGCGACTGGCTCCGGCAAGACCTTCACCGCGTTCCAAATGATATGGAAGCTGATCAAATCAGGCTGGTTCAAGCGCCAACATCCTGAACGACCCGCGCGCGTCTTATTCCTGGCCGACCGCGTGGTGCTACGCGACCAGGCTTACAAGACCTTTGCGCCGTTTGCGACTGAAGGCAACGACCCGCGCCTGATTGTGGGCGAGCACGAGTTCAACCTGAACCGCGATCTGTACTTTGCTATCTACCAGACCCTCTGGACAGAGGACGAACAGGGACGCAGGCTGTTCCAACGCTTCCCGCCGGACTTTTTCGATTGGATCTCTATTGACGAGGCGCACCGTTCTGGCTTTGGCACGTGGAAGGAAATCCTCAATCATTTTGGCGCAGCGATTCACCTGGGCATGACAGCGACACCACGTCGCACCGATAATGTGGACACCTATGCCTACTTTTGCGAGGAAGAGCCAGAGGTGCTGGTTGACCCCGATGATCCCAGCCAGGGAACACGAAAACCGTCTGCCTACGAATACAGTCTGGGGCGCGGCATCGAAGACGGTTTTCTGGCGACCTACAAAGTGCATTGTGTGCAGACCACGGTGGACCAATCTGGTCTGCACATGCAGACGGCGGTAGAGCAAGGCGCAGAGGTGTTTGTGCCGGAAGGCGCCGAGGCGCGCGAGTTTTACCATACCCCACAGTTCGAACGTGAGATCACATTGCCCGATCGAACAGCAGCGATGGTGAATCACCTGGCCGGACTCTTGCGTCGCTTTGGGCCGACCGAGCGCACGATGATCTTTTGCGTGGACATGGATCACGCACGGCTGGTTGCTCGATTGCTGAACGATGCCTTTGGCGACTTGGGGCTGGAGCCCTACGCCGTGCCGATTGTGGCCGAAGAAGGCGAAGCGCCCACATGGCTCGCCCACTTTCAAGATAGCGACCGCAAGACGCCTGTCGTCGCTACAACCGCCGAGTTGCTTTCGACTGGCGTGGATGTGCCTTCGTGCCGTAACATTGTGTTCATGAAGACGCTCTCTTCGCCGGTGTTGTTCAAACAAATCATCGGGCGCGGCAGCCGCGTTGACCCAGCCACTGACAAGCTCTGGTTCCGCATCATTGACTACACGAATGCGACGCGGTTATTTGATGAATGGGATCGCCCACCTGGCCCGCCGCCAGAACCGCAAACTGGCCCACAGACCGCCTGCGTCGAAGGGACGGTCGTCCATGCGGAAACGGGTGATTTGATTGTCGGTGCGTCCGTGGTGATTCTCACTGGCCCGAATGCCCAGCAAGGCCCAATCTACACGGACGAAAACGGACAATTTCGCTTTGAGGGTTTGCCAGAAGGCACACTGACCTTGATCGTTAGTGGCTCGACCTTCCAACGACGCCAGTTGAAGGCGGTAACGCTGCGAGATGAGACGACGACGGTCAGCGTCGAACTCAAGCCGGCTGGCGAGCCTGTGGACAAGATTCGGGTCACGGGCTTACAGGTGACGATTGCCGACGAGGCAATCTTTATGATCGAAGAGTCGGGCGAGCATCTTTCACTTTCGCAGTATGTAGATCACACGCGCCGTCGCGTGCGCGAATTTGCCCACGCGCAGGACATGGCCGACCTCGTCGCGGTCTGGATTGACCGCGACCGTCGCCGCAGCTTCCTCGATGACCTGCAGAGCGCGTCGGTCTATGTGGACGTGTTGGCCGAAGTGTTGAACCAGACGGAAGCGGATCAGTTTGACCTGCTGGCCCATCTGGCTTTTGATGCGCCGATTCGCACGCGGAGTGAGCGGGCCGCCGCGTTTATCAACCGCGAGGGCCGTTTCCTGGAAAGCCATACGCCGCCGGCCTGCGAGGTGATCCTGGGCCTGCTGGACAAGTATCGCGCGCATGGCATCGAAGAGATCTCGGACGCACGTGTCTTTCGTCTGCCGCCGTTTTTGGATATGGGCCAAGCCCCCGGCGTCGTCCGACGCTTTGGCACTGCTGAGCAACTCAATCAGACCATGCGTGAACTCTCGCGCCGAATCTATGCCTGGTAGCTTCCAAGAAGCCAAAGGCTTTCTCGAATGTAGTGCTATAATACACTGCGCTTTGATTTTGCCCCACACGCCATGGAGATAAAGGTTTGAAGGTTCGACTCCCTGTTATTCGCCATGACAAAGCTGGCTTTGAAGCATTGGTACACTTATATGCTCAGACGAAAAGCCAGTCTCTTGAAGACATTCAGCTTGATCTAACAGATGCCAGTTGGATTGACGCTGATATGTGTTCTGCGTTGGGTGCCATTCTGTACCGATTGGGCAGCCAGGCGAATGTTGTTCATTTGACCCATATTCCTGATCGGGTAGAGACGATTCTCTCAAAAAATGGCTTCTTGAGCCACTACGGGCGGCAGCGCGTGCCGGACACGTGGGGCACGACAATTCCCTATCGCCATTTTGATTCCAAGGACGATCATGATTTTGCGCGATATATTGAGGCTGAACTGATCCATCGTCGAGAAATGCCTAGAATGTCAACTGGGCTGCTCAAAAAGTTCCGCGAAAGTGTGTTTGAGATTTTCAGCAATGCCGTTATCCACTCGCAAACAGAACTGGGTATTTTTGGTTGCGGACAATTCTTTCCCAAGCAGCATCTGTTAATTTTTACAATTGCAGATCTAGGGATTAGCATTCGCCGAAGAGTGAAGAAAAGCATTGGGCTTGATCTGTCGGCTGAAAAAGCTATTGTTTGGGCAACAGAAGGCCGGAACACTACTAAACGAGGCCGAGTGCCTGGCGGGTTGGGTCTCAAGTTGCTTCGCGAGTTCATCCAGTTGAATGGTGGGTGTATTCAGATTGTGTCAGATGCTGGCTACTGGAAACAGCAACAGGGGCAGTTGACGACAGAACGACTAACTCATCCATTCCCTGGCACTGTCGTCAGTATTGAGATCAACACTGCTGACACCACGTCTTACGCACTATTCTCAGAGTTATCAGAAGAAGACATTTTTTAGACTTCGTTGAAAGCGAGGCCACTATGAGTCAGAGCTTGGCTCTTTCCATATACGAAATCGTCGGGAGTTCATCGTGTGTCGCATCAGACGACGGTCAAAAGGTTCATGATCGGATCGCGGTCGCTTTGAGAGAGGGGCGACGAGTGACGCTTTCTTTCAGAAATGTCAGTAGCTTGACTTCGGCTTTTCTTAACGCTGCAATTGGTCAACTGTACGGCGAATTCACCGAGGAGCAAATTCGCTCTCTGCTCAAGGTACAGGATATGCAGTCGGATGACCTAGGCCTTCTGAAACGGGTCGTGGATACGGCCAAGCAATATTTCAAAGATCCGCAACGTTTCCACCAGGCCACGCGGCAAGCCCTGGAGGAGCCGGATGAAGAATAAAGCCGAAGACATCACGCGCTACATCTTCCAAGCGACTGATATATTGTTCTTGGACGCCAACGTCTGGTATCTAGTTTTCGGCCCAAGCGATCCGAGCGACTGGCGAGTGTCTATCTATTCTGGCGCACTAGCCAAGATGCAGACTGCTCAAAGCCGTATCTATATTGACGCCTTGGTTCTCTCCGAGTTTATCAACCGCTATGCACGCCTCAAGTACAACCTCAGCCCACTGAAAAGCACAGTTGACTTTAAGCAGTTTCGGCAGAGCGCCGAGTTCAAGTCAGTCGCACAAGATATTGCGGCTGATGTCCGGCGTATTCTGCGTTACTGTACTCGAATCGAGAGTGGTTTCAGCACGCTGGACATTAACGCTTTGGTGGATGAATACGAGGAGGGCAATTCGGACTTTAACGATCAGGTGGTGGCCGAACTGTGCAAGAGCAAAAGCCTCAAGCTGGTCACTCATGACCGCGATTTCAAGGATCGTGGCTTGATGGTCGTGACGGCGAATAGAGCTTTGCTGATTTGACATACCTGGCGTCGAACCTCAGAATCCTGCCCCGATAAATCCCTTTGGATGGAGTGACCGTGCAAACCCGTGAATCGCTCGCCAACGACATCTGGCGAGCCTGTGACATTCTCCGCCGCGACAACAACTGCGGCGGCGTGATGGAGTACGTCGAGCACTTGGCCTGGCTGCTCTTTTTGCGCTTCCTTGATGCACAGGAGACGATCTGGGCGCAAGAGGCAGCCATCGAAGGCCGCGCCTACACGCGCATCTTGGATGGCGACTTGCGTTGGGACTATTGGGGCCGCCGCGATTGGGACGCCGACGACCTGATAAAATTCATTCACGGGACACTCTTGCCCGGCCTGCAAAATCTAACGGGCAACTCGCTGCGTGAAACGATCCGTTCCATCTTTTCCGAACGTACCGTTATCGTGGCCGCGTCAGGCTATAACCTCAAAGACGTGCTGGACATTATCAACGAGATTGACTTTACCAGCCAGGATGACATCTTTACCGTCGGGCAAGTGTACGAAGACTTGCTCCGCAAATTGGGCAACGAGAACAAGATGGCGGGCGAGTTTTACACGCCGCGTCCCGTCATCCGCTTTATCGTCGAACTCGTCGCCCCGCAACTGGACGAGACAGTATACGATCCTGCTGCAGGTTCGGGCGGATTTCTGGCGCAGGCGTTCGAATACGTCCGCGCCCACAACCCCTACCTCACGATTGAGCAGGACGATCAATGTAAGACCGAGACGTTTTTCGGCAACGAAAAGAAAGCCGTGCCGGCGCTCCTGGGCTTGATGAACCTGGCGCTGCACGGCATCACCGCGCCCAAGATTCGCCGCCGCAACACGCTGGAAGAAGAGATGAAATCCGCGCCCGCCGAGCGCTTTGACGTGATCCTCACCAATCCCCCTTTCGGCGGCACCGAGAACCGGCAGATTCAGGCCAATTTCACTGTGCAATGCAATGCCACCGAGTTGCTCTTTCTCCAGCACATCATGAAGAAGCTCAAGCCACGCGACGGGGCGCGCTGCGGCATGGTCATGCCCGAAGGTACGCTCTTTCGTGGTGGTGCGTTTGCCACGGTCAAGCAAGATTTGCTGAGGGATTTCAGCCTGCACACTGTCGTTAGTCTGCCGCCTGGCACATTTTCACCGTATTCGGACGTGAAAACTGCATTGCTTTTCTTTGAGCGTCCCGGCCCGACGAAGGAGACGTGGTACTATGAACTGCCGGTGCCACAAGATTTGAAAAAATTTAGCAAGGGCAGTCCCATTCAAGATGAGCATTTTGCCGAAGCACGCAAACTATGGCAAGCATGGGACGACTACCGCAAACGGCGTGGCCCGTGCCCAGAGCCGACGGCCAATTCCTGGGTAGTGTTTGTCGAAGACATCAAAGCGCGCGGCTATGACCTGACTGCCCGCAATCCCAATCGTGCTACTTCCGAAACAATGCGCCCTGCAATAGAGATCACAGCTAGCCTACTCGAACGCATCCGCGAGTTGCATGACATCGTAGAAGGCTTGCACGAGCAATTGGGCAACAGCAACGGAGACGAATAAGCATGGACAAATGGCCGTTGCCAGAAGGGTGGGACTGGAGGAAACTGGGAGACCTATGTCGAACTACGAGTGGTGGTACTCCGAGCCGACGATATGCCGAATACTTTCAAGGTGAAATTCCGTGGGTGAAATCTGGAGAACTTACAGATGGAATCGTCACTCAAGTTGGTGAGTACATCTCCAGTGAAGCCATGCAAAATTCCAATGCCAAGATTTTTCCCAAGGGCACACTCCTGATGGCAATGTATGGAGCGACTGTTGGGAAGCTAGGTATCTTGGGAATGGACGCGGCAACCAACCAAGCCGTTTGTGCAATATTTCCTTCACCCAGTATAGATAGAGATTATTTGTTTCGGCTTTTGAGAATGCGCCGACAGGAATTGATAGACCTCAGTTTTGGTGGAGCACAACCCAACATAAGCCAGACAGTAATAAAGGATGTTGATGTTCCAGTACCTTACCCGGATGACATTACTCGTTCCCTTGAAGCCCAACGCCGCATCGTCGCCCGGCTGGATGCATTGTTCGCCGAAATTGCCGAGGCGCGGACGGTGCATGCCGACATCCAAGCAGACACCAACAAGCTGATGGAAGCAGTGCTGAGCGAAGCATTTCCCGATCCTGAGAAAGGCATGCCGGACGGCTGGACACTCAAAGCAGTAGAGGATATCAGCGCTCCACCGCAGTATGGTTATACGCAGTCTGCCAAGTTCGAACCAGTCGGCCCCAAGTTCCTCCGCATCACCGACATCCAAGCCGGGCAGGTTGATTGGTCTATTGTTCCTTACTGTGAGTGTAGCCCAACCGACCTGGAAAAGTATAGATTGCACGATGGAGACATTGTGTTCGCCCGCTCAGGAGCTACAACTGGCAAGACATTTCTGGTCAAGAACCCACCAGAGGCGGTGTTTGCATCTTATCTCATTCGGTTACGTATCGAACACAATGCAACGCCCGATTTTGTGTACTGGTTCTTTCAGTCGCCCTACTACTGGAAGCAAGTGGTGCTACGCGGTGGCGCACAACCGAATATGAACGCGCAGATTCTGCGAAAGGTTAAGGTTTCTATCCCGATTAGCACGTCTGCTCAGGCTCAAATCGTCACCTACTTGAACAATGTGAAAGAGCAGATAGTCGAAATGCAACATGCTCAAGAGAGCGAAAAGACCCTGTTGGATGAAGTTGGGGAAGCTCTATTAGCTCAGGCATTTAGAGGGGAATTGTAGCGAGGAGCACCACATGCCATCTGCAAATTGCCCTGATGCTTTGCTGGACCAAATCTGGCGCGAGTTTCGCAGCGAGGGTATAACAGACGATCTGGCGATCATTGAACACCTTGCCTTTTTCCTGCTAGTTCGGCGCGTTGGTGCCTGGGATTCGCTGTTGCAGCACCTTGCCAGTGCGGAAACCGAACCCCTTGGAGAGTCTTACCTTACGTTGGTCAAACAGCAGTGGGAAGCAACCACGGATCTCATCCCCACTGTGCCTGGTCGGATTCCAGCAGGCAGATGGCTTACGATTGTTCGATTACTGGATGATGCGCTTGAGCAACATACTCCAGCCGAGTTACTTAACCTTTGTCTCGTTCCTCACCTCTCTGGCATGTTGGCCGGTGGACGTTATCCCACTCCACGACACATTACTCAAACTATGGCACGCCTCGTTGCGTTGCAGCCAGGCGAGTCACTAGCAGATCTAGCCTGCGGCAGCGGCGGTCTGCTTGTCGCCGCCGCACGTCTTCAGCCGCATGTCACTGGTGTGGAAATTTCCCCCAACTGGGCGCGGATCGCATGGACAAACACCATCCTTCATGATTTGCCTACCCCCATCGTTCGCATTGGCAATACCTTCGCTGTCTTCCATGAGCCGCGTCCTAAACCGGAATTTGATTGTATTTTGATGAACCCGCCTTTTGGGGAGATTATTGATCGCTCGCTAGTTGACGAAGCGTTTGGCGTTGAGCGTTATAAACACATGGGGGGACGCAGCGAGACCCTGCTTGCCGCCAAGGCGCTTGATACCCTCAAACCTGGCGGACGGATGGCAATTCTACTGCCAACGGGTTTGCTCTTCGCCAAGAGTATGAGCGAAGCAGCTCTCCGTGAGGGTCTGATAGGGATGTATCAACTCCAAGCAGTTGTCACATTGCCTCAAGATGCTCTCCAACCTTTTACCGGTCTGCAAATTCATCTACTTGTTATCCGTAATCCGGCGGCAGGTGAGCCAGGAGGCAATCAAGCGGTCTGGTTTTATCGGGTCAGTCACGATGGCTTCACGGGAGGGCGGAATCGCCGTCCTGAGCCAGAAAAAAGTGAACTGCCCCGCCTTGAGGCCACTGTGCTCTCGCAGTCTGTCGAGCCAGACGAGATTCCTTCGGTCGGTGAACAACGCTGGATAGCCTACCGAACTATTCGTGCAGAAAACACAACCGTTGGCTATCGCTTTACCCGTCACACCGAAGGTGCCCTGGCTGTCTATCATCTCGCTGGTATTGACTTTCGACCAGCAGGTCTGCTTGCAACTGTAGATGCCCCGGCTCCTGGTTGCCATCTGTTCATACGCGATGGTGTCGGCTACGTGGGTCTGATACAGTCTCAACCATTGCTGATGAATTTGCCAGCTAGAGCTCCTGTGCCAGCCCGCTATAAACTGTCCGGCGAAGATGTAGCTGATTATGCCTTGTCTATTGAGAGCGATAGAGCACACATCCTGAAGAAGGGGACTTTATATGAACTTGAGCTTCACAAAGGCGAGAGCGACTCACGCCCCGTTTTGCTCGTCGTGAATTTGGACGGTATTCCCGTCTCCCCACCTTTGGCAGAGTCAGGTTCTTTACCGAAACCATTTCACCCCAGTTCTACTCTTGCTGTGCCCCTCGACGACGACAACGAGAACACTGTTGGGCATTTGTTGATATTCGCCAATGCAACGCCCTCATCCATTTCGCTGAATGCTTCGAGTGGTCGCCGGCTTTATCTCGTAGAATTGAATGGCGGTTATCTTCTCGTCTGGCCTGATGACGCCGGTCTTTGGGCGCGGATCGAAGTCACAACCAGCACCCTCACTTTTTCCGGCGACAAACGGCACACAGGTGTAGCAGTAGACAGCAATGGCAACTGGTTTGGTGTTCAAGTCCCTGCCGGCGAAATTGTGGCACGAGACGCCGACCTGCAACCTTCAACCTACTTCCCTGTACAAGTCCAGCCCCAGGCTCTCCGTTCTCCGGCAGAGATATTGGCTGACATCAAAAAGAAGCATCGTCAACTCGATCAGCACGTTGACTACTTGTTAGGTGTTGCCGAGTTGCGCCCGTTGGCGGGCGCACAATTGCCTTCGCCGGTTGTGGCTCATGCACAGCCTATCGGCGCACTGAACCAAGCGCAGCAAATAGTGTGGAACCGAATCGAATCGCTCGTCGAGACTTTTACTCCCGCTCAAGGTGAGCCGTATTCCGTTCCCCGACCTTTCCGAATCGAGGATGTCAGCAGCGGTTACCCCATTGCCGATGTCCAACGCACGTTAGAGCTATTCGAGCGAATGGGCTTGATCGTAAGGGTCACGATTGGTGATGCTCCTTACTATCAGCGTGTCACCGAACGCGATGTCAAATCGAAGGAAGTAGCATGAGGCTGCGCCGCTTACACATTGACCGGCATCTGTTGCTGCGCGATCTGGATCTGCGCTTTGACCGCCCAGGCCGCCTGAGCACCGGCCAATATGCACTTGACTTTCTGGTCGGTGTCAATGGTTCCGGCAAGAGCACAGTTTTACGCGCTCTAGCTCAGATTGCTGCCGACCTGAGCGCCGATCGCACGACTGATTTCAACTATGACCTCGAATACGAGCTGCAAGGACGGGATGGCCCCTATCTCGTCTCAGTGTCGCAGACGCGAACCGGTGCAGGCCCTCGGAGACACATGACCGTGCGACAGGCCGCGTCGCCCGATGCGCCCCCCGCCTTTGATGACGATGCCATTGACCAGACTTTTCTACCGAGCCGAGTGATCGTCTATACGACCGGCAGCGAAGCCGAGTGGGAAAGGCTGTTCACAAGAGCCGAAGAGACAACCAACGCGCCTGAAGCGGAACAGTCACTACTGGCTGATCCCGTCCAACGCTCTATTGCCGAACTGCCTGGGCATTTGCCAAAGCTAGATCGCCCCGAAGAAGAAGCCGAGGCTGAACAACCTTATTTGCTGATTCGGGCTTCTCGACTGCCAGTCGTAACGCTGTGTGGTTTGCTCGCCCATCTTGGTTCGGATAAGCGCCCCCTTGACGACGTGCTCACTTCACTAGGGCTACGGCGCGTGCGCGGGTTCTCGCTGCGTTTTCGTCTCCACACTGCTCTATCGCCATTCGACACATTCCAACGCCTTGAACCCTTCGCCACTCGGCATGTGCAGCAAGGTACGGATCATCTCCTTGTATTTGACTTTTCGGCTGATGACCATACTCTTCCTGCTAGTCTGCTCGACGAGTTCAACGATAGCTTGAACTTATTTCAGGAGCTTGATCATTTGCAGAATCCGGCATTGTCAGGCGAGCCTACTCTTCAGCAGGTCAGCCTGTTCTTGGAGCGTGAAGCTCCACCAGCGAGTGAGGATGGTACACAAGAAAGCGATACCATCTCGCACCTATTCTTGCTGGACTGGTTGAGCGATGGCGAGCAGAGTTTTCTTGGCCGGATGGCCCTTCTTACAATGCTAAACACCGAGGATAGTCTGATTTTGCTTGATGAGCCAGAGGTACACTTTAACGACTATTGGAAGCGTGAGATTGTTAATCTGCTGGATTTCATCATGCAGGCCCACACCAACCATCTGCTGATCACTACTCACTCCAGCATTCTTTTGTCGGATGTAACCGAAGCCCAGGTTGTGGTGTTGGTGAGAGGATCGGACGGATGGGCACGGCGACAATTCTTGCGTATCCCGTTGTTGGCGGTTGATCCCAGCGAGATCATGGTGAATTGGTTTGGGGCTGAGCGTTCAGTAGGCGAGCGTTCGACTCGTTTACTCAGTGACGCAGTTGAAAAAGGAAATCGGGAGGAGCTAGAACAGTTACTGAGCATGGTTGGCCCTGGTTATTGGCGCTACCGTATTCAGGATCGTCTGGAGGAACTAGGTGCTGCATCCGGTTAGTTTGCCTGCTTGTGCGAACGCCTTACGCAAGGTGCTAGAGATCCAAGACGTTCTCCTTGAGATTGCATGTACAGCGGACCCGTGTGATGTCGCCGTTCTGAACGGACGGTTCGTGCCTGGCACTGTCGGTTGGTTATGGCAACGACAGCAAAAACTCTTGAAGCCCTTGGAAACGTTCTCCGTTCACCCTGTATTGGTGGACAAACAGGCAATCCTCGTAGCTTTCCGACACGATGTGACCTATGAGCACCACTTGGACGATCCATTGTTTGTGTTTGCCCTGCAACCCAAGTCGTCTGGGGCGACACCATTGGTGATAGCGGTCGGAAAATGGCTAGAGAACTTTTACGATGTGTTGGCTAGATCAGGCATTCCCAGGGCGGTCACTGGCTATGCCGACGATATCAGCCAGCAAATCATACTCGGCGAGTTTGATGCTGCCAATGTGGATATGCGTGTTTGCCCAGTCTGTGACGGCACTTGGATGGAAAAGACGATCACGGGTCACGTTGGCTCGATAGATCATTTCCTACCTCGGTCCAAGTATCCTGCACTGAGTGTTCATCCGCTGAACTTGTTGCCCGTCTGCGTCGTCTGCAACGAGAAAATCAAACAGGGAAAAGATCCGCTGTCCGAAGGCAGGCAACGCACATTGGCCGATACCTTTCACCCCTACTACCGACCTGCACGCGAGAGGGTAGAACTCTCGATAGACAAGGCACGTCCTTGGACATTTACGAGCACTAAAGGTGCCACTGATTCACAAATGTCTGTTTTCCCTGATATCTATGCTTTACCGGAACGTTGGCAGGGACGTGAGGACGAAATTGACCGCATGGTTCGGCGCAGGGTACGAGACTGTGTACGAGTCGTATTGCGAAAATCTGTGTCGCTGAGTCAGGATGAATTCCGCAACCTATTGAACGATCTAGAAACAGACATGGGCTCGGAGTGGGGAAAAAGCAGTTTCCTCTATCCAGCCAAGTGGTGGTTAAGGTGGTTGCAACAAAACAAGTTTGATGAGCTCGTCCGTGATTTCTTGCCTGCTTCCACGACGGTTAGTGCTGGTGTTTCTCCATAACATTAGAAAGTGATCTCAGCATCGAGGAGGTCGATCAATGAGTGCATTGTCGGCAGTAGAAACATTGCTCGCCGAAGTAGCCACGCCATTCCACTATCGCGAGATTACCAAGCGTATACTGGAGCGCGGCCTTTGGACAACGGAGGGCAAGACACCTGAAGCAACCGTCAACGCCTTGCTGGCGGTGGACATCAAGAAACACGGTGTCAACTCGCGTTTCCAGCGCACTGGAGAGGGTGTGTTTGCGTTGCGCGCATGGGGGCTGCCGGAATTCGCCTCGCCAGAAGAGAAGCCAAGTCCATCAGGCGGGTCGCGCAAGAAAGCCACATCTATTCCCAAGCCACTCTCTTTCACCGACTCAGCCGAGCAAGTGCTCGAAAAATTCGGCAACAAAAAGCCCATGCACTATCGCGCCATCACGGAAAAGGCGCTCAAGTCAGGCCTCTTGCACACGGAAGGTCAAACCCCAGAGGCGACCCTCTACGCTCAAATTCTGACCGAGATTGCCCGCAGGACAAAACGTGGCGACACGCCTCGATTCGTCAAGCACGGCAAAGGCTTTGTCGGCCTTTCCAAGTGGATGGCACGTGGCCTCGCGTTCCAGATCGAACAACAGAACAGCAGCGTGCGCAAGAAGCTGCGTACGAGACTACACTCAATGACGGCCACCGAGTTCGAAGAGTTGATAGGTACCCTATTGGGCGCCATTGGATTCGAAGATGTAACCGTCACGGACCGCAGCGGCGATGGTGGCATTGACGTGCGCGGTACGCTGGTGGTAGGTGACGTCATTCGCACCCGCATGGCAGTGCAAGCCAAGAAATGGAAGCACAACGTTCAGGCTCCGATTGTTCAGCAAGTGCGCGGCAGCCTGGGCACTCATGAACAAGGGTTGATCATCACGACCAGCGATTTCAGCGCGGGCGCGCGTGAAGAAGCCGAGCGGCCCAACGCAGTCCCCGTGGGTTTGATGAACGGTGAGCAACTGGTTGCCCTCCTCGTCGAGTACGACATTGGCATTCGCCGCAGATCCTATGACGTGATCGAGTTGGGTGAAGTCGAGACCGAGTAGCCATGCATTGAGCAAGACGCAGCAATGCCGTGTGGCGACAGTTAGCTTCCGGTCGTAGGAGTTGAAACATGCCTTCTGGACGACGCAGACGCACAACTCTTCTCGGCGAGATCTGGAGCCTTGCATTAACCATGATGTTGCTCTGGGTCTTTTTGGTTGGGCCTAACGCCGCCGCTCTGTTCAACCCCGCTGCACTCAAGGTGTCACCGCTAGGCATGTTTGGCCTGACTAAAGAGAGATTATGGCTGACCTACTGGGCCGCAACGCTAATCACCCTGGGCCTGTGGGTGTCCGTCGGCCTGATCTGGGTATCACGTCGCAATCAGCGTCGGCGCGAGATCGAACAGGCCAAGACAATTAGCCAGATGCAAACCCTGGCCCCCGAACGCTTCGAGGAACTGGTTGCAGAAACTTTCAAAAAGAAAGGCTATGCCGCTACACTCACTCCCCAGCAAGCCGATCACGGCATTGACATTGTACTGCGTGCGTCGAACGGAGAAAAAGAGGTCGTCCAGTGCAAGCGATACATAGGCCAAGTTGGTGAGCCGGTCGTGCGCGACTTTTATGGAGCATTGTTGCATGAGAATGCCGTGCGGGGCTACATCGTGACCACCGGCAGCTTTACATACCAGGCGGTGACTTGGGCGCGCGGCAAGCCCATCGAACTCATTGACGGTCAGCAGTTATCCCGGATGGTGCAATCAGCACCGGCGAGCCTGACAGCAGCCCAAACAGCCAATCCATCCTCTCAATCCCCGGTAGTGCCCCAGTGTCCCAAGTGCGGCGCGCCCATGGTCCTGCGTACCGCGCGCAAGGGCGCTTATGCCGGGCGGACTTTCTACGGTTGTTCAAACTACCCACGCTGTCAAGAGATCGTTAACTGGTGATTACCCACAAGTCGGAACTGACCGAGGAAACGGGTGATTCGCCAGGAAGGCCAGCGTGGACACGGTCTGCCAGACCGCGCTAATGCCCCGCAGAAGGACATACGGGCCGTCGAGATCACT
>Ga0315279_10001678_pt1 | contig 36133 bp, 29 predicted proteins | sample YL17G06_20_MG_FD_203694 | JGI IMG/M metagenome (GOLD analysis project Ga0315279, IMG submission 203694) | Sediment microbial communities from Yellowstone Lake, YNP, Wyoming, USA - YL17G06_20 | ecosystem: Environmental > Aquatic > Freshwater > Lake > Sediment | place: USA: Wyoming | collected...
TTCGGAAGTTTCATCGATGGTCGCGCCAAACCCAGCGAGCCTTTATGATTCTTCGTCACGAAATTGTAAACGAAGTCGCGGCACCTACACCTGTAAACGATGTCGTGGCATTCGTCAGCTAGGTGCTAGGTGCAGGGGCTGACCCCTGAAACCTGACACCTAATGGAAAAGGTAGCGCAACTCCCGCTTTCCGGAGTTGCGGCTTTTCGAGATCCTTTGCCGTGGGATTAGGCGTGTCCCGGGCGTGGGCAAATCCATTGAAAAGCCGCAGGTCCAAAGGGCGGGACCTGCGCTACACGAACGCCAAACGGGGAAAAGCTGTGGTACGCCTGTTCAATGTTTACTATCCTACACGGATCCTGGTGCTGGTGGCCGGCGAGGGGATGATTGTTTGTGCGTCATTCCTTCTGGCTGCACTGATACGGCTGGGGCCAGACTCCTACCTCGTTCTGAATTATCAATATGGCTTTTACAAGATTCTCGGTGTCACCTTTGTGGCGCTCGTTTGTTTGCATTATTTTGACCTGTACGACCTGCAGAGAGTCCCTTCCCGGGGTGAGACTTGGTTCCGCTTGCTCGTCGTTCTCGGGATCCTTTCCTTCTTGCTCGCAGGGGTTGGCTACGTATTCCCCCAGTTCATGCTTGGCAATTACACCTTCATGGTGGGGCTTAGCATCCTGACCTTCGCCTTGTTTGCCTGGCGTTCGGCTTACCGTTGGCTAATTCGGCTGCCGTACCTGCGGGAACAGGTTTATGTGCTGGGGACCGGTGGGCGGGCGAAGTGGTTGGTGGAAACCATGCGGACCCAGCCTGAACTCGGCATGGAGGTCGTTGGATGGGCCGGAGCCATCGCGAACGGGTCGATGACCCGCGAGGCGCTTGGGGCCAGCCTGATGGATCAAATCGGGAAGCGCGAGGTGGAGCGCGTTATCGTGGCCCTGGAAAATCGACGCGGCACCATGCCCGTGCGCGAGCTGCTCGAACTCCGGCTGAGCGGCGTCAAGATCGAGGATGCGACGGCGATTATGGAGAAGGTCTCCGGCAAAATTGAGGTGGACGAACTCTACCCGAGCTGGCTGATCTTTTCCGAGGGGTTCAGGTTGAGTCCGACGTTCATCCTCTTGCGGCGTCTCCTCTCTCTGGTGCTCTCTTCCATCTGCCTGATGGTGGTATCGCCTCTGCTCCCGCTGATCTCTTTACTCATCAAGCTGACTTCACCCGGCCCGGTGCTTTACCGGCAGAAACGCGTGGGAAGGAACGGGAGCGTATTCACCTGCTACAAGTTTCGAACGATGCGCGCCGACGCCGAGGCTGACGCCGGGCCTACCTGGGCCGGGGACGACGATCCGCGCGTCACGCGCGTGGGGCGCTGGCTGCGTCGCCTGCGGTTGGATGAAATCCCGCAGTTGTGGAACGTACTACGCGGCGATATGGGCTTTGTGGGTCCGCGTCCTGAGCGGCCGGAATTCGTCGCGTGGCTCAGCCGCGAAATCCCTTATTACCACCTGCGCCACATCATCCGCCCCGGGATTACCGGCTGGGCGCAAATCCGCTACCAGTATGGGGCATCGCTGGAAGAGTCGAAGGAAAAACTGAAGTATGACCTCTATTATCTGAAGCGCATGTCTCTAAGCCTTGACCTGATGATCGTCTTGGAATCGGCAAAAATCATCCTGCTGGGGCGAGGGGCGCGATGAAGCTGGTGTTTTGGGGCGCAGTCGCGTTTATAGCCTACACATACCTTGGCTACCCCCTTTGGCTGTACGTGCGCAGTCGGTGGTGGGGACGACCCATTCGGGCTGCCTCGATCTTTCCACAGGTATCGATCCTCATGGCGGTCCACAATGAGGAAAAGGCCTTGCCACAAAAACTGCGTAACCTGACAGAGTTGGATTACCCCCAGGATCGGTACGAAATCATCGTCATCTCAGACGGCTCCACCGATGCTACGAATCAGGTCCTGAAGGCGGAAACGCAAAGCCGCCTCCGCGTGTTGATTTTCCTTGAACACCAAGGTAAGGCTGCGGCGCTCAATCGGGGGATCGAGCTTGCCCAGGGCGAAATCCTGGTTTTCACCGATGCCAGGCAGCCTATCGACGCCAATGCTTTGAAATACCTCGTGAGCAACTTTGCGGACCCTGAGGTTGGCTGCGCGAGTGGTGAGCTTGTGCTTGCCGATTCCCACGGAGGTGCGGCGCCGGGAGCGGGCGTGGGATTGTACTGGAAGCTCGAGAAAAAGATTCGCGAGTGGGAAGGAGCCGCGAGGTCGGTCGTCGGGGCAACTGGGTGTCTTTACGCTGTCCGGAAGAGATTGATTGCTCCGATACCCGCGGGTACAATCCTGGACGATGTCTATCTTCCCCTCCTCGTCGCGCGCCAGGGCGGCAGGGTTGTGTTTGAATCGCGCGCGCTGGCCTTCGACCGTGTGGCGGCCGGGCGGCGGGAGTTCTGGCGCAAGGTACGTACTCTGGTGGGCAATTATCAGTTGGTCCGAATCGCACCTTGGCTGCTCACACGCGCCAATCCCGTCCGCGTTGAGTTTGTGTGCCACAAGCTCCTACGCCTCCTGGTACCCTTCGCCCTCGGCGCGGCCTTGGTGTCCTCGCTCTGCCTCAAGGGAACCCTATACGAGCTGGCTCTTGTGCTCCAGGTCGTTTTCTACGCGATGTCCGCACTGACAATCTTCCGACGGAGACTCGGAATTGTAAGCCGGCTGGCGGATGTATCGCTTGCCTTTCTTCTCTTGAACATGGCGGCGGTTGCGTTCGTTTATTTCGTAACCGGCAGGAAAACGGTATGGATAAGGTGAACCTTAGCCCCGCCCATCTCTCCCCTATGCAGGTGCAGGGCGACGGGGCGCAGCTAGAGGCCGGCCTTGCCACACCCCTTGGGCGGCCCGCGCCGCTTCGCGCAGAGCGTATGGCCGCAGGGTACAAGTGGCTGGTGCTTTTCATGGTGGTGTATTGCGCACGTCCAGAGGACTGGATTCCGGGTTTGGCGGTGGTCCCGTTAGCCAAGATCACCGGGTTCTTCGCACTCGCAACCTTCGGGCTAAGCGTAGCGTTCACAGGGCGCGGAGTTTTGCGCTTGCCCCGCGAAATGTTGTATCTCATATTGTTGCTAGGAGAGATGTCCTTGGCAGCCGTTTTTTCTCCCGTCTGGCGCGGTGGGGCCGTGCGATTTGTCTTCGGTGAATTCTTGAAGGTGGTGCTGATCACTATAGTGATCACGCTGACGGCAACCAGCTTGTTGCGATTACGCAGGCTCCTTTTCGTGCAAACGTGTTCAGTGGTAGTGATTGCCTTGGTGTCAATCGTCAAGTCCCCGTTGGTTTCCGGCCGCTTGACCGGTGTCGTGGGCGGCATCTACGGAAACCCTAACGCCCTGGCGTTCGTTGCCGCGTTGGCTTTCCCCTTTTGTTTTCTGTTCCTGCTCGGAACCCCCAGTGTCATCAGAAGACTTTTTTGGACCTTCGCGATGTTAGTGATTGCCGGCGCCGTCCTGCTCACGTATTCGCGCGGGGGGCTCCTGGCATTGCTAACGGCCGCTTGCATGTGTGTGTGGGAATTTGGTGTCAAAGGGAAACGACCACTCTTGCCGTTTCTCGCGGCCATAGTGGGATTGGGAATCATACTTCTTGCCACCCCGTTGGGGTACGGAGAGCGTGTCAGAACAATCTTCAAACCTGATGAGGACCCCACCGGTTCCGCTCAGGCGCGGAGAGAGCTGTTGGTACGCAGCCTGGAAATTACGGCGAAACATCCGCTCCTGGGTATTGGTCCAACCTGTTTTGCACAACTTTCTGGGAGCTGGCACGAGACCCATAATTCTTACACCCAGATGAGCTCTGAAGCAGGAGTGCTGGCGTTAATCCTCTTCCTCGCAATTCTGTGGCGCTCGTTTATCAACATCCGCGAAGCCAAACGGCATGCGAATGGGAAAGCAATGTTACTGCTGGCAGGTGGGTTGCGGGCCTCCCTGGCTACCTTCGCTGTAGGATCGTTTTTCGACAGCGTGGCGTACCACTTCTTTCCCTACTTTCTGATTGGCTACTCGAGCGCGTTGCTGCAAATTGCCCGGGAAGAGACGATCTCGGAAGCGGAGATCGACCCCGCAAGCAGCGATTTTAGCGACCACCAACAATCCAAGTTGAACGACATGATGGAAAGACGGGACCGAGAACTTGGGGGGGCACACGGGTACCGCCCAGTCCCCAAAGTTTGAAGCGAACGCGCAGGAGTCAATGAATTGGCTGTCAAGAACGTAGGCAAAGCGGACCGAGACGATCGCGGGTATGCGCTGCTCCGGGAACACTATCTCATCGAGCGAGAATTGGCGGACAAGCTTCGGGCCGCCAATCGCGAAGAACGGCGGCACCTTTATCGTTCTGTTTACAACGAACTCTTTGAACGCGTACCGCTTCATCCTGGACTCATTCGCAAGGGGTCCACTGAAGACACCAAAATCGCCGTTTCCAGCCAATTGCGGTTTCTCCGTCGCTTTCTCCGGAAGGATCAAACGTTCTTGGAGCTGGGGCCGGGAGATTGTGCGCTCTCGTTCGCTGTGGCGCCCATGGTCCAGAAAGTCTATGCGGTCGACGTGTCGTCTACAATCGCCGAGAACCCTGCAACCCCCGCGAATTTTGAATTGATCATCTCTGACGGTTGCGCCATTGATGTTCCGCCGAACAGCGTCGATCTGGTGTACAGCAACCAGCTTCTGGAGCACCTCCATCCCGACGATGCTTTAGAGCAGCTACAGAATGTCTATCGCGTTTTGAAACCCGGAGGCAAGTACGTGTGCATTACGCCGAATCGGCTGAACGGACCCCATGATATCTCGCGCAATTTCACGGACACAGCCACTGGGTTTCACCTGCGAGAGTATACAGTCGGAGAGGGAAGCGGCCTTTTTTATCGAGCAGGGTTCTCAAGGGTCAGCGCCTTTTTTGGTGTGAAGGGCAGGTTCTTCAGATTGTCCATCTCGGTCTTCAAGTCATTCGAAACCATGCTTGAGATGCTGCCGAGCGCCTTGAGGAAACTGGTGGCAAATAATTTGCCGTGCCGATTGTTCTTGCCGGTTCGGCTGGTGGCCACAAGATAGAAGCCTGAGTCAAACCTTGAGGGAAGTTCCGCCCGGCTGGTCGCTGGACCGGAATCCCGTCGAAACAACCAACCGGGAGACAATCGCCTGGCCCAAAATGCCAGATCGGCAGCCGAGTCTCTCTTGCATCGGACGGTCGTTATCAGACTCGCGTACCGCCACAGCACGCTGGTTTGGTCAGGTGATCGCCGAGACCAATCGAGTTCGCCTGACCGGGCACAAGGCGCGGGCCATCAAGCGGGTCTCCTCAGGGAGAGTGCGGTTTTGCTGCCTTGACCTGCGTTTGTTTCCAGAGAGTTCTCGGGCTAACAAAGAAAACCGAGACGGCACAGGCTGCGGCTGCCATCAAAACGATAAGTGTTCGGACCATCGAGGATGCCCGCTTGATGGCCCACCCTTTTGGAATCCAAGGATCCAATGCGCCTATACCGTAGAAAAAAACCTGACCTAACAACGCTGGATTCCGCCATTGATGGGGAAGGCCAAAACTCGAGAGCGCCAAAATTAGAAAGGCATACGGAAGCACAAGCCGCGCAAGCTTATACGAAATAAAGTGAATCCACATGCGGTTGGAAGGCCCGAGCAGACCCGGGCAATGCCGGATTATCTGGTAGTTCCCTGCGAGAGTTCGGACTTTGCGGAGGAACTCCGAATGGAGCGAAGTTGGATAGTCAAACGCCATGGCCGTTGGCTCCACGATCAGTCGGTAACCGCTGAAGAAGGCGGTAATGGGCAGATAAACGTCATCCAGCAAAATGTCGGGAGGAATGGGGGCAGTCAGCTCGCGCCGCATGGCATAGAACGGCCCGGTAGCCCCAAACGTAGAGTCAATTCGGCTCAATTGTTTGCGAATCCACGTTTCGTAGCGCCAGTATAGCCCCACATCAGCCTCTTCCCGCGTTTCTCCCTCCAAGATTATTAGTTCACCGCTCACAACGCCCACCGTAGGATCGGCAAAGCAAGACACCAATCGGCTCAGACTCTCCGGATGAAGTTGCTGTCGCACATCCGTAAAGAGGATGATCTCACCATGGACGCGAGACATGCCGGCGTTCAGGGCAGCGGCCTTACCCCCCCGCGGGAGGCAAAGCAACTGAACCCCTTGCGCTGCGAACTCACGGACGAACTCGTCGGTTCGATCTTCGGACCCGTCCGAAATAACGAGTATTTCCAAAAGATTTCTGGGGTATGTCAACCGAAGAACTGACTCCAGTTTCGCCCGTACGAATTGCGCCCCGTTTCGTATTGGGATCAGGATGGATACGGTCCTCGCGCCCGGCTCCTTGCGGACCGGTTTATCCGCGAGACGTGCTAATAACGCAAGGAATACAGGATAGCCAAATAGAGTATAAACGACGAAAAGGGCGCTGAAGATAAAAAGGACAAAGCAGAAGTTCCTCATCTCCGATGTTGGCGGCCAGCCTCCGCTGAGAAGGGTAACAAAAATTCGTGCTCATTTGAATAGTCTTGATTGATGCCGCGCGGTGGTCCAGGGAATTGACAGGTGCCGGAACCGCTGCATTCTACCCCCCGTGGAGCCGCCTGCGTTTCCCGAATCAGTGCGTGCCCCTGAAGCCGAAGCGGGTGCTGAATCGGGTGCGGAGCGGCGCAAATCGCCTTACAATCTGGAGGGTCTGCGACCGAAAAGCGGTTTGCGGTCCGAATGGCGAGCGGCAAGGTACATGGAGTGACGGTTTAAGGAGGCAGTGTGATCGAACTTCGACTGTGGTGGGTAAGACTTGCGCGACTGGGGACCCGGATTCTTGCTGCCCTTGGCTTTCTTGTCGTGATGGTGTCACTAACACCCGTGGACAAGTGGTGGGCAACAATGCTCGAGGGGCAGGCGTATGATGAGAGGGGTGACGTGCTGGTCGTCCTGGGCGGGTCCGTGTCCGACGATGGCACGATGGAGTGGAGTTCCTATCTCCGTGCCCACTATGCAGGCCAATCGTTTCGCTCTGGGGGCTTCAAGGAGTTGGTAATTGCAGGAGGGCCAGCCGGTCCGTCGAATGTACCGGTTTCTCTTGCCATGGGCGATTTCCTCAAATGTCAGGGTGTTCCACCAGCAGTAATTCACCTTGAGACCTTCTCGCACAGCACTCGCGAGAACGCGCTTTATACCCGCTCAATATTGAAAGCGCTGCCGGGCCGCAAGGTTCTCCTCACAAGTGATTATCATATGTTCCGCGCGCGTCGAGTTTTTGCCGAACTTGGCGTCCAACTCTTCTACCAGCCAATTCCCGACGTAATCAAACGATCCGGGAGGTGGTGGGGACGATGGCCCGCATTCCTCGAATTGCTCGTTGAGACCTGCAAAATCGGGTACTACTGGGTACGCGGGTGGATTTGACCCGAAGCGCCTGCCTTGAATCCCGCGCGACGAAACTAATGGGGACGCCCGTGAGTTTGAAGTGTTACGAACTCTCTGCGATCTTGTGCACGGTGCGCTCACGCCGAACTCCTCGGTCCCTGCCGGCGACGGAGCCTCGATCTCGAAAGGCATTTCCACACAACTGGTGCCCTGCGGCGAGAATCGCCCGTCCTGGCGGCTTTTTGAAAATGTACCGTGGCGATAAATCGAGTTGCTTCTGCCAGCGTACATCCCGTGCTATGCCGGCCACAACGCGTCGGGGAAGACGGAGATGAGCGCCGCAGCCTTGCCAAAGGATTTGCATGCACGAGTAGGAGGGCCGACCCGTCAAGTGCCCGGAAATCACCGGTCTGTTCTTGCCTCCAGTCACCTCGGCCTTCTCGTGCCAAATGAAAGGCCAAAAACTTGACGAAGGGAGGAAGGGTGGCATAGCATGATCAGTAGCTGGGAAGTCAGGACGGAAATCCGGGTTTAAGCAGGGTGAGCCGTGGCTTTCGCCAGTTACTTCCCGAGATGTGCGGCCGCAGTTTATCGGCACCGCGACTTTACGAATTAATGGCTCTTCGGGGTGGCAGAATTTGCACCGCAACCGACAGCGGCCCCTCGACGCAAGATTGAGGTCGAACAACCGCGATGAGCGAAACCTTGCCGACGTTCGTGGCCACCCGAAGCGGCGCCTCGAGCACGACCTCTCACCGCACCCAAAACGACCGAGGTCTGCCGCCTATTCCGCTGGATTACTTCGGGAGCTTTCAAAATGTCTTGGTGGAAGCCAGGGTTCAGCCACGCTGGAGGTTACTGGAGATCGGCTGTTCGTCGGGCTATTTTTCGTCGCGGCTGACGGGGCGAGGCGCCCAAGTTTTTGGCATTGACTTGAACACCTCCCTGGTGGCCAAGGCGGCGCAGAACTGCGCGGCAGGAAGGTTTTGCGCTGCCGAACCGGGCCGTTTGCCATTCGGTGCCGCGAGCTTCGACGCGGTGATTATGCTCGAAGTGATTGAGCACGTGGGGGAGGAGAAGCCAGTGGTGGAAGAAATCCGGCGCGTGCTGAAGCCCGGCGGGTTGCTTTTTCTCTCCACGCCCCACGCTGGAATCGATTACGGCCGGCGTGCCTACAACCTCACGGTGATTGCGGAACGTGTGAGTACTACATGAAGGTCCTGCATGTGCTGCAATTCTCGCTGCCGCGACTGGACGGCTATTGTGTCCGTAGTGACGCCATCCTGAGGGCGCAGCAAGCGCACGGCCTGGACGTTGTAGCCATGACGGGGGCGGCAGAAAACATGGGCCAGGGAGAGGAGGAATTGATCAACGGGGTCCGCTATTACCGTACTCCTGGCACGGTCAACAGGTCGCGTCGCGGCCTGCGCGAATGGAAACGTTACCGCCGCCTGATGGGCCGGCTGGCTGCGGTGGCGGATCGTGAGCGGCCGGACGTAATCCACGTGCACTCGCCCGCTTACAACGCCCTGGCGGCCCTGAAAGTGGCGCGGCGGCGCGGGATTCCTTGCGTGTACGAGATGCGGGCGGTTTGGGAAGACGCTGCTGCAGACCGGAGGGAAGTGTCCAGTGCTTCACTCCTCTACCGAGCGGCGCGCGCGCTGGAAACGCACGTTCTGAAGCGGTGTGACTATGTCGTGACGATTTGCCAAGGGCTTCGTGGCGAGGTGCTTTCGCGAGGTATTTCGGCGAATAAAATCCTGGTCATGCCCAACGCGGTGGACCCGGAATACTTCCAGCCCAGCCCTCGTGATTCCCGTCTGGCGGTGTCCCTGGGGTTGACGCGCGAGGGCCCAATAATCGGGTTTATTGGATCCATGTTTGCCTACGAAGGGGTAGAAGATTTAGTCGAGGCCATTCCACGTGTGTTGGCTCGGTTTCCGAAAACCCAGTTCATGATTGTGGGAGGCGGTGAACGGGAACCTCATGTGAGGGAGCGTGTCGCTCGCTTCGGCTTCGGGAACTCGGTCGTTCTCGTTCCGCGAGTGCCCCACGACCAAGTGCGATCGCTATACTCGCTTGTCGACTGCTTGACGTATCCGCGCAGGAGTGTGAGGCTCACCGAATTGGTGACGCCGCTCAAACCACTGGAGGCAATGGCCATGCAAAAGACAGTGCTGGCGAGCAACATTGGGGGCCATCGGGAAATGGTAGAACACGACCGCACGGGTCTGTTGTTTGAGCCGGGGAAGACCGATGCTTTGGTGGAGGTGCTATGTCGAGCAGCCGCGGAACCGGATTTGCTCGCCAGGCTTTCTCAAGCAGGGCGCCGGTACGTGATCGAGCAGCGGACGTGGAAGGGTGTAACAGCGAATTACTTGCCTCTGTATGAATCGGTGGTGGCATCGAAGAAGCGTGTCGTCCCTTAGCTTCACTGAGCAGTGTGTTTGACCGTGAAGCGGGGCGAGAGTGCCGTTCATAATTTTCGAGTGATTCGGTTGATCTTTCCCTCATAACCAACCCAACTGCCGATCGTTTTTGAACCCTCCCACCAACCACCTTACTGAGTACCGATTATAAAGCGCTATGGTGACGCATGCGGAGCTAAGCAACATGGCGTTCGAGGATCAGTCAAGCCTGGTAGCGCCGCAGAACCAGAGTCCCATTTGCGGTATCCCGAGGCCGTTCGAACGGAGATGTGCTGTAAACTCAGACGCCCGAAGGAACTGAGCGGCTGCCGAACCACGTCCTTCCTCCTCATCGTGGGGTCGAGGCTGTGGAGATTCGATATGCCGATATGGCGCGTCGACCAGCATGTTAACGTTCCGTCGTGTCGGAAGACCGCCCAGGAACTGCCCTCTTATTCAGTCTGGTCCCAAACGTGGATTTGCCGCCACTCGATCGAGACATTGGTACCAGACTCCGAAAATCCTCTTGACGTTGTGGGGCTAAACTGTAGCCTGCCTATCAATTCGTCACCGATTGAATCCGCTGACTCTTCAAGTTATCATCGCCTGGGTGAACGATGAAGACGTCTCGCCACTTGATACTTTCTTTTCCGCCTCCTTACCAGTCGGTGGTTGAAATAGCCGGCAGAAAAGGCTGACGGTGGCTGTCTTCTCAAGAATCTGCCAGGTAGTTCGCGGTTTTCTTTTCAGGCAGGTCGATCTCGGTTTTTGCTATAATAATTTGCATAGGGACCCGGGAACGCAGGAAGCAAGGACCGGTGCTGGCGCAGGACTATTGGCTACGCGATCATCACTTGGGAACCGATGGCGCATGACCGCTGCGAGTGTACATGCCGAGTTGTGCGAACCAGCAGGTTAGTAACCGGCACGAGTCTGTAAATCCTGGTGAGGTAGAGCGTAAAAGCTGCAAGCCTTCGGCTCATTCTTGGGTAAGAGGACGTCGAACTTGGCTGGGCGGTGGCTGTGTTTCGCGTCCCCATGGAATCGCTCACCGGTGGTCCGTTTGCGTTTGGGGCAGTCGTCGCGCTGGGACACAGGGAAAATGCCCGACAAAGCTTATTGGCAGAAGTCGCGAAACACCCTTTGCTGGTTTCCCAGTTACGCCTGGCAGCGGGTCATTCGTCGCTCTCCGCACACGGGGCCGGTTCATCTTATCATTGGGTTGGCTGATCACTTTGAGCCGTCGATTGTGCCGCACGCCCCAGGGACATACGCTGCACAGGACGAGCAAGAGCGGAGGGTCGAGCGTTGGTGCCGAGAATATCCTGGACTTGTGAACGATTGGCGAGATGGCGACGGAAGGGTTTTCCGTCACACATACTTTTTCCCTGCCGAACAATATGACAAGTGCCTGATTGACCGCTTGGCAGAACATTGCCAAGCTGGCTGGGGTGAAATCGAAGTTCATCTACATCACGGCGTCGAGCGGCCTGACACCTCGGAGAATACTCGGCGGTCGCTTATCGAGTTCCGAGACGCTTTGGTAAGGCACGGTTGCCTTTCGCGAATGGATGGGGTGGGGCCTCCACGGTACGGCTTTGTCCATGGAAACTGGGCCCTGGCGAACTCGGATGGCGGCCGTTATTGCGGCGTCGATGACGAAATGCAGGTCCTCGCTGAGACGGGTTGCTATGCGGACTTTACTCTTCCATCTGCGCCGAGCCCCGCTCAGATTGGGAAAACAAACGCTCTTTATGAATGCTCGCTTCCTCTGGACTGCCGCGCACCTCATCGGCGGGGGCGCGATCTCCGGTCGGGTCTTCCCCCGACTATTTTCCCGCTCATCGTTCAAGGTCCGCTCTTGTTGAGCATTGCGAGGCGAAAGCGCGGCTGGCCGTTTCCCTATATCGAGAACGGTGCGCTGGCAGATCACACGCCCCCCACATTAAGGCGGCTCCACCTTTGGTGTCGCGCCGCGATCACAGTGCAAGGGCGACCCGATTGGATCTTCATCAAGCTTCACTGCCACGGAATGGATCCTCGCGACCACGATGCCATGTTGGGAGCCCCTATGCGTCAGTTCCTGCGCCAGTTGACTGAAGCTTTTGGGAGCGCTCGGGAGGACCTGCACTTCGTCACGATGAGGGAAATGGTTAACATGATCCTAGCCGCATGTGACGGGCGAAGTGGTAATCCCGGCGATTTTCGAGATTACCGGCTTAGGCTTATTTCAGGAGTGCGCCATAATGGATGTGCTTCTGGCGCGCCGACCGCGGCTGAGACTCCGGCGCCACGTGCTGAGTAGGCTTCTGGGGAAAATGGGGAGTTTTATCGCCAAATCAGAAGGACGACCGCAGACCCAGTCGGGCGACCGGAATTTAGGATGTGGTGGCTTGCACGCGAACACGAATCATAGAAGCCCCAAAAGGAAATCCATCATCGGGCTGCAAACTGTGGGCGTGAGCCTCTAAAGATTTCATGTGAACTCGTGGGAACTGGAGCGGACAAATCAGCGGTGAGTTTGGACGCTTAACAGGCGATTCGGTCATGTGCGGTATCGCAGGCATAGTCGGCACCGAGACCGGTGAGGTCGTGGGAGCGGCCACAATCCACCAGATGTGCCAGACGATCGTCCACCGGGGCCCGGACGATGAGGGAATCTACACCAAGGACAGCGTCGGGCTCGGAATGCGCCGGCTGAGCATAATTGACCTGGCGGGCGGACACCAGCCAATACACAATGAGGATAAAACCGTATGGATAGTCTTCAATGGCGAAATCTATAACTTTCCCACACTGCGCCCCGAGCTGGAAAGCCGCGGGCATCGCTTCTATACCAACACCGACACTGAAGCTATCGTACACCTTTACGAGGATCTAGGGTCGGACTGCGTCCAAAAGCTCCGGGGCATGTTCGCGTTTGCGATCTACGACGAGCGAAAACGTCATTTGCTCCTGGCGCGTGACCGCCTGGGGAAAAAGCCACTTTATTATGCGCACACTCCGAATCGTCTATTCTTCGGTTCCGAAATTAAAGCCATTCTGGCCGTGGCGCCGGAATTGAAGGAAACGAGCGCAGAGGGCATTCTGGACTTCTTTACCTTCGATTACATTCCGGACCCACATACGGCATTTGAACGAATCCGAAAGCTTCCTCCAGGCCATTTGCTCGAATTCTCCCACGGTGATATCAAGATCCAGCAGTACTGGGACTTGCCCGCTTATGGCACTCATGAGCCGGTCTCCGAAGAAGCGTGCCTGGAAGAGATGGAAAGTAGGCTCGCAGAAGCGGTACGCATTCGATTGATTTCGGATGTTCCACTCGGTGCCCTCTTGAGCGGGGGTACAGACTCCTCGACTGTCGTGGCGCTGATGGCCCGAGCCAGCTCGAAACCTGTAAAGACCTTCTCGATTGGATTTCGCAATGACGACTTCAATGAAGCCAAATATGCTCGAATCGTGGCGGAGCGTTTCGGCACGGATCATCATGAACTTATCTTGGATCCGAATATCGGGGAAACCCTCGATGCCCTTACCCGCTCCTTGGAAGAACCTTTCGGCGATTCCTCCATGCTGCCGACTTTTTACGTTTCCCGCATGGCTCGCCAGCACGTGACCGTGGCCCTGTCCGGTGATGCCGGGGATGAGCTTTTTGCAGGCTATGACCGCTATCGAATCAATCTCCGGCGTCGCGCGTTCGACTTTATCCCCGGCTGGGCAGGCCGTTGGTATCGCCACTTCCTCTACCCCCGGCTGCCTCACTCGTTGCGCGGTCGGAAGTTCGCCTACAATGTCTCCCTTCCTTGGCGGGAGCGGTATCTCGACGGCCTCTCGTTTCTTCCGGCACGCGATCGCGAGAGGTCGTTATTTTCGAGTGATTTCTTGGCCTCCATCAAAGATATCAGGGAGCCGCTGGATCTGTTTCGAAGTCATTTTGATCGGGCTCCAGCTCGCGATCCCCTAAGTCAGATGATGTATTTGGACACTAAGACCTATTTGACAGCCGATATCTTGACCAAGGTGGACAGAATGAGCATGGCTACCTCGTTGGAGGTCCGGGTGCCGATTCTCGACCATATCTTTCTTGAGTGGGTCACGGGATTGCCACCTCACTGGAAACTTCGGCGGGGCAAGCAGAAATACATCCTTAGGAAGCTGGCCGAGCGTGTGGGCGTGCCACGGGAAGTCCTTTACCGTAAGAAGCAGGGCTTTGCGTTGCCGTTAGTGCACTGGATGCGCCGTGAATTCAGGGACGAACTACCCAGGCTTCTACTTGAGCCCCGTGCCCTGCAAAGGGGCTATTTCAATCCACAAGGAATTAGAAATCTCTTGAGTGAGCACCTGTCCGGTCAGCGCGATCACTCTGACAAGATTTGGCAACTTTTGATTTTCGAGCTCTGGCACCGAAATTTCCTATCCGGAATCGCCGAACCCTCGGCTGTGTTCCCCTCCATCCGAAGTGAAGCGCAATCGAGCGGGAAACCGAAAATGATCAAGGCAAATCCCTGAATCCAGAATTGTATGAACCTGCGAGTAGGTAGTAGTGATGCTTGACCCTATCCCTCACCATTACTTGGCCCAGTGGTCAGAAGATCGTGATCATGACGGTCTCCTCCGATCCGCTGACGCGGCGCTGCCGAGAGTTTCCCCCAGAAAAAGTTCTCGTGGAGGCGAACAACCTTTTACTAAAGAGCATGGACGGGAGAATTAATCTGAAGGCCGGTGGCTTGAGTGAAAACAGAAGCACGGAGCGTGGTTCACATGGATGCCGGTGACCTAGGTAATGGACAACAGGCGGTTCGGCTGATCGGCATCACAACCCGTTCCTCTGCACGCCGTGGCAGCATTTGACTCGGCTGGGTCTGGCGAACTTACAGGAAGAGAATCCAATCATGGCCCAAATCGATCCGTCCCAGCGGATACCTATAGGTGTGGGATCGAGATCAGCGGTCCAGAAACCAAGGCTTTTTCTAATGATTGACACTCTCAGAACAGGAGGGAGTGAGCGCCAGTTCGCCGCTCTGGCCCAAGCCCTGGACCCCGGAACAATAAACATCGGCCTCGGCTGCTTGCGAAGGACGGGCGCTTTTTTGGAAGGACTTGGAGAATTGGCGGAATTCGATGTGGGCGGAAGCTTTTTCACTTTTCGCGCTCACCGCGCCCGCTTCGCGCTGGCTCGCCACTTGCGTGCTCAGAAAGTCGCGATCGCGCACTCTTTTGACTTTTACTCGAACTTGATGATGATCCCCGTGGCACGATTTGCCGGCGTTCCCATCGTCATCGGCAGCCACCGTCAACTTGGTGATCTCCTCTCCCCCTTCCAGTTTTATGGTCAGGACATGGTCTTTCGTCTGTGCGATCGGGTCGTCTGCAATTCCCAAGCGGCTGCCGCCCAGCTCGTCAATCGCGGCCTGCCGAATCGAAAAGTGGTGGTGATACCGAACGGTCTGCCTCCAGAAGCTTTTGCAGACGCGGAACCTGCCCTGCCGCGATCTCCGGGAGTGGTGCGGGTGGGTATGATAGGACGCATGAATGATCCTGTTAAGAACTATCCGGCTTTTCTTGGCGCGGCTGCCAAGCTGGCCGCGAAATTTCCCATGTTGGAATTCCTGTTGGTGGGTGATGGCCCTCTTCGCCCGAAATTGGAAGCCATGGCCCGGGGGTTGGGATTGGGCGAAAGAGCAAAGTTTCTGGGTGAACGGCATGACATCAGGGCAGTGCTAGCAGCAACAGACATATCCGTGGTTACTTCTCTGTCCGAGAGCTTGTCGAATGCAATTCTGGAATCCATGGCAGCGGGCGTGCCCGTAGTCGCAACCCGCGTCGGGGGAAATCCGGAATTGATACGTGACGGCGAGACGGGTCTGCTCGTTCCGCCCGGCAATGAAGACGGATTAGTGGAGGCCTTGGAGCGCCTGCTGGAACAGCCCTCGCTTCGGGCCGAGTATGGCCAACGCGGCAGGGAATTGGCGAGCGCCAATTTCACTCTGGATCAAATGCGCAAACGGTACGAGCAGCTTTATAGAAGCCTGCTCATGGAGAAAGGTCGGCTACCCAAGGGGCAGCACCTTGGCGAGTCGCCGGCAGCGGATTTATCCCGCCCACTGAAGGTTGTCATCGTGGCGCCCTCACTTCGCGGGATCGGCGGGCAGGCGGTGCAGGCCAGCTTGCTTTTGAATCACTGGCGAAATGACCCGGCAGTGAACGCTCGATTCATACCGACTGACCCGGATTTGCCGCGCTGGCTGGGTTGGGTGGAGCGAATTCCATACCTTCGTACGCTCGTTCGGATGCCGTTTTATCTGACCAAACTCTGGCGCGGCATGCAGAATGTGGGCATTGCGCATATTTTTTCCGCTTCCTATTGGTCTTTCCTGGTGGCCACGGTGCCAGCCTGGCTGATAGCACGCCTGCGCACAAAAAAGGTGTTCGTCAATTATCACAGCGGGGAAGCTCGGGATCATTTGCGCCGGTCGCGGGTCGCCAGGGCGATCCTGCGGCGCGCGGATCAACTCATTGTCCCATCCCGATATCTTGTCGACGTTTTTCGCGATTTTGGCCTCAGAGCTCTGGTCGTGCCGAACACTGTCGATTTGGATAGGTTTTCCTTCCGACTGCGAGACCCCTTGCGCCCCTGGCTGGTTTGCACGCGAGGCTTTGAGCCCTACTATAGCGTGGATCAAGTCGTGCTGGCATTCTCGTACGTCAAGAAGGAGTTTCCCGAAGCACGCTTATGTTTAGTGGGGAAGGGGTCCCTGGAACACGAGATCCGGGCTATGGTGAATCAGTTGAAGCTCATCGACGTTGATTTTGTCGGGGGAGTTCCCCACAACGAAATCTATCGCTTCTACGACCAAGCGGATATCTTCGTCAATGCCTCCTGGCTGGACAATATGCCGCTTTCCATACTCGAGGCTTTTGCATCCGGTACGCCGGTCGTCAGCACAGCGCCGGAGGGGATCCGGTATTTTGTTGAGCACGAGCGGACAGGCCTCCTGTCTCCGCCGGGCGATGCGCGGGCGTTAGCAGAAAACGTGGTGCGAGTGCTGCGAAATCCCGATCTGAGTATTCGCTTGGCGCGAAACGCCATTGAGGAGTCGCGGCATTACGCCTGGGACGCAGTGCGGGATCAATGGTTGGAGGTTTATCGCACGCTGATGCAACCCTCACCTGCTGCCGCGAAAACAGAAGAGGCCCGGAATTCGCGGACTGCCCGAGTGCGGTAAATAGTCGCCGAGGGTTTTGTCCTGTGCATTCGTATATATGAACGGTGAGACAACAGATTAGGTAATCCTCATCCCTCAGGCGGATTGGAAAAGAAGCGGGTGACACAGGCAGACCTTCGTCTGGGTCCTCAAGCGGCGACTGCCTGGATGGTAGACTTCGAAGGGCACATAACGGCTAAGGTTTATCCGGTCCACGGCCTTTACCCCGGTGGCCGCAACGTGCGCTGAAAAAATGGCTGGTGAATCTTCCGGGTCAAGGTTGCGGGAACTCACCCGTTGTTGGCCGGAAGATGGACCAACAGTACCGACCCTGAGGTGAGGACCTTATGAAAGTTATCAGCGTTGTGGGGGCGAGACCGAATTTCATGAAGATTGCCCCCTTAATTGAAGAGATGCGGCAGGTCAGTGGGATCGAGCACTTGCTGGTGCACTCAGGCCAGCACTACGATGAGCAACTCTCGGCTTCCTTCTTTAGCGACTTGGGTTTGCCCAAGCCGGACATACAACTCCAGGTGGGATCGGGAACGCATGCGTGGCAGACCGCCGAAATTATGAAGCGGCTCGAACCCGTACTTATCGAGACTAAACCGGACGTCTTGATCGTGGTTGGCGACGTTAATTCAACGATGGCCGCTGCGATTACGGCCGCCAAATTGCTCATTCCGATAGCACATGTTGAGGCGGGGCTGAGGAGCTTCGACTCCACTATGCCGGAGGAGATCAACCGCAAGTTGACTGATGCCTTGGCCGACCTTCTTTTTGTCACCGAAGAAAGCGGAGTGCGAAACCTCCGCAACGAAGGGATACCTTCAGAACGGATCTTCCTGGTGGGCAATGTGATGATTGATTCCCTGCTACGCTACCGTAGCCTGGCGGAAAGATCCGGGATTCTGAAGGAGCTGGGTCTCGTGGACGACGGCGGGCATCCAAGACCCTACGGAGTTTTGACATTGCATCGGCCCTCCAATGTCGATGACCCGAGAGTCCTTCGCGTTATTCTTGAAGCGGTCGCTACGGTGGCATTAGAGTTGCCAATCGTTTTCCCGGTCCATCCTCGTACCCAGGAGCGGATCGATAGGTTTGGCTACGGACATTATTTTGCCACCAACCGACGTGAGTCTGCCGAGTCTGGGCTCATCCCAACGAAGCCCTTGGGCTATCTGGAATTTTTGTGCCTAACAGACCATGCTCGTTTGGTCCTTACGGATTCCGGCGGCATACAAGAAGAAACGACCGCTCTGGGGATTCCTTGTTTGACTCTGAGAGAGAATACGGAACGCCCCGCCACCATACAACAGGGGACCAATCAGTTGGTCGGTTTAGACCCGGACAAGCTCGTCCGTACGTCGCGAAGCGTTCTGAAGGGCGACTATCCGAAAGGACGGCGGCCGCCCCTGTGGGATGGCCACGCTGCCCAGCGCATCGCAAAAATCTTGCTTCAATATCTGCGCGCTAAGGAATAGGGAGTAGGGAATAGGGAACAGGCAACCCGGAAGTAGGAAGTAGGAAGTAGCAAATAGGGACCGGCAAAAACCGAATCCCGAATGGCAATCCCTAACCCCGAATCCCGAATCCCTCGTAGGGAGTAGGAAACAGCGAACTGACTGGCGAATCAGGTGCGACCCGCAGAGTTTAACATGGCCGCTAGCAAACCATGGCGAGATAAGCTGATGCGTTTAGCCCGCATGAGTTGGCATGAGATAGCCACGCGTAGCCTTCAGGGAATTGCCAAACGGTGGGATCTGGTGCTGTACCGCCTTGGTTTTCACTTCGACCACACCAAGTTGCGGATTGTGCCTCAGCCTTCTCCGCGTTTCTTTTTCGCAACAGGCGACTTACCGCTGCTGGTGGCGTTGATCCGCGAACGACTGCCTCTGGAGGCGAACCAAATCATCGAAGAAGCCAACCGGATTCGCGAACACCGGTTTGATCTTCTGGGATATCAGGGTGTGGACTACGGACCGGAGATTGATTGGCACCTCGACGCGGTCCATGGAAAGCGATCTCCCCGTGAGCCTTGGTTCAAAATACGGTACGGATTTGAGGAAATCGGTGATCCAAAAATCATTTGGGAACTGAACCGGCACCAGCATCTCGTAACGTTGGCTAAGGCCTATTGTTACACTCAGGACGAGAGATTTGCCGCTGAGCTCTTCCGCCAATGGTACGACTGGCAAGAGAAAAATCCTTATCCCATCGGAATCAACTGGGCTAGCAGCCTGGAGGTGGCTTTCCGAAGCCTTTCCTGGCTCTGGGTGCGCCACCTGCTCGCGGGGTGTCCCGCAGTACCCCCAAGCTTCGAGACCGATTTGTTGCGGGCCCTGGCACTGAACGGCCGGCACATCGAACGGTACCTTTCCACTTATTACTCACCCAACACCCACCTGCTGGGCGAGGGTGTAGGGCTCTTTTTTATCGGAACTTTGTGTCCGCAGCTTCCTGCGGCGGGACGCTGGCAGCAGCTTGGATGGGAGATCGTGTTGCGCGAGGCCGAACGTCAGGTTCAGCCTGATGGGATGCACTTCGAGCAGTCCACCTACTACCACGTTTATGCGCTCGACTTCTTCCTACACGTACGGACGTTGGCGGCCTGCAACCAGATCCCAATTCCCGCTTCTTTCGACCGGACGGTCGAGAAAATGCTGGAGATCCTGCTAGCGCTGGGCCAGGGGGGACCACCTCCGCGATTCGGAGATGACGATGGCGGACGAGTGTTTAACCCCAAGCGCAACCGTGCCGAGCATCTGTTGGACCCGCTGGCCACTGGGGCTGCGATCTTCAGGCGTGCGGATTTCAAGGCGATAGCCGGGAGCTTGCGAGAAGAGACGCTGTGGTTGTTGGGTGCCGAGGGCTTGGCTCAATTCGAAAATTTGCCGCGGGTGCAACCCTCAATGAGGTCCCTTCGGTTTGAGTCCAGTGGCATTTGCGTGCTGGCCAGCTCGGACCCAGCTCAGCAGCAACTGGTGGTCGACGCAGGACCTCACGGGACGGGGTCGGCTGGTCACGGACATGCCGACGCACTGAGCCTGCAGTTGTCAGTCGGGGACCGCGAATGGTTGATAGATCCTGGGACATTGTGTTATGCCTCTGCGGGGGAAGATCGTAACTTCTTCCGCGGAACGGCCTCTCACAATACCTTGCAGGTGGACCGCGTGGATCAAGCTGAACCAGCAGGCCCGTTTGCGTGGCGCTCGCTGCCTACCACCCACGTGGAAAGGTGGACTGGTGGAGAAACGTTCGACCTTTTCAGAGGAAGCCACACGGGCTACTGCCGGTTGCCTGACCCGGTCGTGCACAGGCGATGGGTATTTGGCCTCAAATCCCGATTCTTCTTTGTGCGCGATCTTGCCTTGGGGAGTGGCGAGCACCAACTCGACCTGTTTTGGCATCTCGCGCCAGGATTTTTACTACGCAGCTCGACTGCAAACGCTGCATTCCTGTGGGCGAGGGAGGATGAGGGCCTGTCATTGCTGCCGGTTCAAGGTCACGGGTGGTCGCAAGAGATCGTCCAAGGGAAGGTTTCGCCGGTCTATGGTAAAGAGGAACCTGCGCCGGTGCTCCACTTCGGAACGAGGGCAACCCTTCCCGCTGAGTTTGCGATTCTCATTCGCCCTGTTTGGGGAGCGTTAGAGGAGCAGGGTGTCTTGGCTCGGATGGAAGGCGAAGCGAAAGGCACCCCTGTCTGCGGTTATCGTTACAAAGGGCCGGAAGAATGCCATTTCTTTTTTTTCGCGGAGCCCGGCAAGGAATGGAGTTTGGGACCGTGGGCCAGTGACGCGGAGCTCATGTACTGCGGCGTTGGGCCGCAGGGAAGACAGCGTTGGGTGCTTTGTGGGGGAAGCTACGCTGAGGTCCGTGGCCAGCGCGTGGTAAGCTGTAGCCGCGCCATCGAGCGCTGTGAGTGGAGTAGCGGCGAGGGGGGAGAGCCTCTCTCTTGCTCTGATGAATCAGCCCTCAGTTACCTGTCTGAGCGGGCAATTGCCGGGTTGTAGTGGGTAGCGGGTAGCGCGGACCCCCCTGCGGGGGTCCGCGGTTCTTCGACAGGAAGGAAAGGCCGCGGACCTCAAGAAGAGGTCCGCGCTACGGGCCGGGCTTCGCTTTTGGGTGTTAACTGTCGACTGTGAACTATCAACTGGCCTGTAGCCCGGCACTTTTCAACTCTTCGACTTTTTGACTCCTTGGACTGTCTTATGTGCGGAATCTGCGGCGCAGTAATTCTAAAGCCACACTCTGCGGCGGCCAGCGACCTTCGCGCGGCACTCGAGGCCATGAACCGCCAGATTCTGCATCGGGGTCCCGACGACGATGGCTTTTATCTGCGGGATAACGTCGGCTTGGGAATGCGGAGATTAAGTATCATCGACCTCAAGACGGGTCACCAGCCGATGAGCAACGAAGACGGAACGGTTTGGGTGGTGTTCAACGGCGAAATCTATAACCATCGCGAACTCCGTCCCGGTTTGGAAGCACAAGGTCACCGCTATCGCAGCCACAGCGATACAGAGACTATTGTTCACCTTTATGAAGAATACGGAAAGGACTGCGTCCAACACTTGCGCGGGATGTTTGCCTTCGCGATCTGGGATGCGCGCCGTCTGCGCTTTTTTGCCGCCCGGGACCGGCTGGGAATCAAACCCCTCTACTACCGGCTTACTCCCGAATCGTTCCTGTTTGGATCCGAGATTAAAGCTCTTTTGGCATATCCTGGCGTGCGAGCAGAGATCAACAGGAGAGCCCTTCCTGAGTACCTGGCCTTCGGCTACATGGCTGGAACCGACACCCTTTTCGCCGGGATCAATAAGTTGCCGCCTGGCCACACATTGGAGCTGGACGAATCCGGAAGGATTCAGATCGAGCCTTACTGGGACCTCCCCCAAGTCGAGAGTGAGGGTGCACAGCCGCGAAGCTATTACGTCCAGACTTACCGCGAGCTGCTCGAGCAGTGCGTCGCCAGCCACCTGATGAGCGATGTTCCCCTGGGCGTATTTTTGAGCGGAGGCCTGGATTCCAGCGTAGTTGCGGCGCTCATGACGAAGATCCGGCGAGCGCCCATCGAAACCTTCTCCGTCGGCTATGAGGAAGCTCCTTACAGCGAGCTCTCCTATGCTCGCGCCGTGGCGAGACACTTGAACTCGGTGCATCACGAGGTCACGGTGAGTTGGCAGCAGTTCTGGGCTTGCCTGCCCAAGCTCATCTGGCATGAAGATGAACCCATCGTTTGGCCCTCCAGCATACCGCTTTATTATTGTGCCCAATTGGCTCGCGAGCACGTCAAGGTGGTTCTGACCGGTGAGGGGAGTGACGAGACCTTGGGGGGATACACGCGCTACCCGTTCACCGTCTGGAACGCCCGCATAGACCGATTTTATCGCCGTCTAATGCCGGCCCGACTCCGCCGCATGGTGCGCGAGTTCTTGGACAAGTCAACTTTGATGGGGGCCGGACTAAAGCGAAAGGCGAGCCATACATTCTTGGCTAGGGACGGCGACTCGTGGAATTCCTTCTACTTCGATAATTTCCTTGCCGTATTCTCCGGCGTCGAGCAAATGGACCTGTTTGCGGAAGGGTTGGCCGAGGAATGTCTCTCCGACCCATTGGCCCCCTACCGGGGTGTGCTTGCCCAATGGGAAAAGTCTTCAGGAGACCTGCTTCAGCGACTGCTCTACACGGACATCAAAACCTATCTGGTCGAATTGCTGATGAAGCAGGACAACATGAGCATGGCGGCTTCGATCGAGAGCCGCGTTCCCTTTCTCGATCATGTCTTGGTGGAGTTTACGCGCCAGATCCCAGCACGTTTCCAGATCCGGGGACTGGTCGGAAAGTGCGTCCTGAAGACGGCAGTTCAGGACATCCTGCCGGCCTCCATCGTGTATCGGCGCAAGATGGGCTTTCCAACGCCCTGGCGTGGCTGGCTTGCGGGCCCGCAACTAGATTCCATCGAACACTTGCTTCTCGAGCCTCGGACCTTGGCCCGGCAGCTCTTTAAACCCGAACAATTGAGGCGCCTCTTCGCTGAACACCGCCAGGGGTTGACAGATCATTACGATCGCATTTGGCGGCTCCTGAACCTCGAGATCTGGCAAAGGATCTTTCGCGACCATGAAATGCCTTCGTCCGACATGTCAATGAGCGGCGGGGCTGCACACGCGCGGGGCACAGGTGTCATGCTGACCTGACCTCAAGGCCGAGCCCGCATGCGGGCGATGATCGACCACCGACAAAATTACTGAGAAGACCGGGAGCAGTGGGGTGGATCTCCAGAGGGATCACAAATCCCGGAAGAGGACTTTGGTTGAGCATGAAGCGAAACAGGTGGTGAGGAAATTGACACAAGGATGATAATGGAAGAACTGACCCGAGGTTCGAATCTGGTTTGGGGGTTGACAGGAGTGCCGAATGCAAACGGACAAGAAACGGCGGCAAGAGCGGTGGAAAGAAGAGGAAGCCTTCTTCGACTGCTTGGCGGGGCAGGCCGCGAAAGATGCTTCGGCCATCAATCCTTTAGTAGTCCAGCGTTATAGCACGCTTCCACTACGCAGAAGGTTCAGCAAAGAGTTCCGATTCCGATTGTTGGGGCAGTTAACACACAAGACCGTACTCGACGTTGGCTGCGGCGATGGGGAGAACACCATCCTCCTGTCGAAGCTGGGCGCGCAGGTCACCGGCATTGACATCTCCTCCAGGGCAGTCGAGGTCGCCAAAAAGCGGACAGAGATGAGCGGTGTTGGTGGGTTAGTGCGGTTTGTGGTCAGCCCGCTTGAAATCGCAGAGTTTGCCCTCGATTCGTTCGACGTAATTTGGGGTGATGCGATCTTGCATCATTTGATCGATGAACTGGAGACGGTGTTGAGGAAGCTTACCGAATGGGCAAAGCCGGGGGCCTTAATGGTCTTCGCGGAGCCAATCAACTTCAGTCAAACACTTCGAAAAATTCGATTGATGATACCCGTGCGTGCAGTCGGTACGCCAGGCGAAAGACCTCTGGAGCGGGCGGAAATACGCCTGGTGCAGACCTACATTCCGGATTTGAAGCTGCGGGCGTTTTCGTTGGTCGGGAGACTGGACCGGTTTATCTTGGAGAATTGCGACCTTGAGAGAGCGTCTGTACGTCGAAGGTCTCTCGTGGAACTCATCGCATTGTTGGATTACGCCCTCCTGTCGGTTCCCGGAATAAGGACCCTGGCTGGAACGGCAGTGCTATACGGCCACCCAAGGAAGTCAGCGGGGTCGGCAAGTCTCCACCAATAAGGTGGTGAGCGCAGGCTATTCATAAACGTGTGACGCAAGGCAATGGCGGCACTATTTAATTTTGACGCGAGACCAGAGGAATGGATCCGCTAACGGACGGAAAGGATCACCTCGACACACTGATTTCATCTAGGTGAATCCAGATGGCGCTTCAGGTTATTCAAGGAGGAGCGAGAGAAACAGAAGCGTATGGCAACCGTTCTGGTTGATAGATCTAGCTTTTCCGAGCAATATCAGCTTGTCGGAGGGCATCACAAGCGAACGGGGTCTCGCGCGCACGGGCATGCGGCCGAACAACCGAGAGGGGGCCAGATGTGGAGCTGAACCTAAGAACAGCTACCAAACGCTCGATTAAGAGAGCCTTGGTTGCGAGTGGAGCCCTACGCATGGCGCGACGATTCATTGAGGGAGGGGCCCTTGTCCTGATGTATCACTCGGTCAGGGACGAGCCACAGCTCCATGCAAACTCAATCGGTATCGACATCACGCACTCGACAGCCGTTTTCCAAAAGCAGATGGAACACGTTTCCCGTAAATACAGTCCCGTCACGGTTGACGACTTGCTGCTCTTCCTCGGCGGTCAGAAGAAGATTCCTCTCAACTGTGTCGCAGTTACGTTTGATGACGGGTATGCGGACAACGTTGAAACCGCAGCGCCCGTCCTCAACCACTTTGGTATTCGGGCTTCATTCTACGTTACGGTGAACTGCATAGAGACCGGGAAGCCCCCGTGGCCCGCCCGCCTCCGATACGTATTCGCGACTACCAAGAAGCCAGCCTGGGTAGATCCCCTGGGCTGCGCTCGAGAGCTTCGGGATTCAGCACAGCGGGAAATCGCGTTTCTGCTTGCCTGCGATCATTGCGCTGCTATGGCAGGGGATGTCCAGGAAAAAGCCGTGCAAGCCATCGAACGCGGCCTCGATACGGAACCGCTTGGCGCGAGTCAGGTTCCTATGCTGACCTGGGACCAAGCAAGGAAGCTTTCTGAGTCTGGACATATTGTGGGCTCGCACACCTTGACGCACCCCAACTTGGCCTACGTTCAGGAAGACGAGCTAAGTCTTGAATTGATGGAATCGAGACGCAAGCTGGAGAAGGGGCTGTTCGCGCCGGTTGTTCATTTCTCCTATCCGTGCCCCGCCTTGGAACCTCACTGGACGGAACGGACCGTCGATATGACCAGAAAGGCGGGGTATCTCACAGCCGTCACGAGTAGCTCGGGCATGGTGCGGAGCCAAGATAATCCCCTGTTCATTCGCCGTTTCCCCGTTCCGACGCAAATGGACGAGTTTATTTGGGGCCTGGAATGCTCATTCCTCGGTCGCAGGATGTAACGCTGTAACCCGACCTGACCTCAATTTTCGGAGGTGGTGAATTGGCCAGGGTCTTGGTGCTGGACGGTCATTCGAACGCTGCGCTCGCGTTCACGAGGTCACTAGGAAGGGCAGGTCATTGGGTAGCGGTCGGTTATCAGAGCGGGGCTCTGGCGCGAGCAGCGCTTTCTCGTTACTGCCGACGAAGTTTTGAATACCCGCTCCCTACCTGCAACACAGAATACTTCATTGAGGCGGTGCGGAGGTTTGTGGAAGAAGAAAAGATCAACCTCGTCGCTCCCATGACCGATTGGACTGTTTTTCCAATTTCACACTATCGGGGGCGATTCCAAGGACTCACGGGCCTGTTGGTTCCACCCCAGGAGGCGCTTGAATTGGCTTCGGACAAGCACAAGACGATTCTCCTGGCGCGCACGCTAAGTATTCCGGTACCGGAGACATTGCTTGTTTCGTCGGTGGAGGACCTCCAAGCAATCCGCAGCCTCGACTTTCCACTGGTGATCAAAGACCGGTTTTCGGCCCGCTGGCTGCAGGACAAGGTTGTTTTCGGGTCGACCGATTATGCCTATTCACGGGACGAGCTGCTCCAAAAGGTTAGGCAGCGACTCGCGGCGGCAGGAGACGTGCTCGTGCAGCAGTTTGCGGGCGGTTTGGGCGTGGGGTTTTCGTGTTTCGCACTAGGGGGCAGCGTTCATTTGCCTTTTCAGTGGGAACGCGTGAGGGAGGTAGATCCGCGCGGTTCCGCAAGCAGCGCACGGAAATCCGTCGTTGTGGACCCCCAAATCCTCGCGTTTAGCCGTTTGTTGGTTAAATCGACCGGCTTCCAAGGGATCCTCATGGTTGAGTTCAAAAAGGACCCTCCCACAGGCCGCACTGTGTTAATGGAAATAAACGGCAGGCCCTGGGGTTCCCTTCAGCTTCCAATCGAATGCGGCATTGATTACCCTGGCCATGTCGTCCGATGGTGCCTTGAGGGCACAGTTCCTCCTGAACAGATTGACTACAAGAAAGGTATCACATGCAGGTGGCTCGCTGGGGACCTGGAACACCTCGAGAACCTGCTCGCAGGGAAACCCCTTAACTGGCCAGTAGCCTACCCGAATTTCCTCGTGAGCTTACTCAAGATCTCCGTCCCGTGGTACCCGGGTCTGCGGTATGATGACCTGTGGCTGACCGACCCCCGACCAGGGGTTGCAGGGCTTAGTCGGTGGTTTCGCGGCCGCTTCGGACGGAAGAAATTAGAAAATGCCGACGGAAGTCACAGCTTGATTGTCAGAGGGATCGTTCATTGCCATACCAATTTCTCTTATGATGGCGAGGTCGGCGTTTCCGAACTAAGTGCCATGCTGCGACGCGAAGGATTTAATTTTGTCGCGCTCACAGAGCATGCAGAAGGAAAAACTGAGGAAGATTACAAAACATTCGTTCACGCATGCCAACGGGCGAGCGATGAAAAATTTATCGCCATCCCGGGGCTGGAAGTTCGTTGCCGAGAAGGGGTGGAAATTGCAGGCATTGGGGTTTCGTGGATCGTCGGTGGTGGGACCGCGGATGAGGCTATTGCCCAAATACGGGAAGTTGGCGGATACGCAGTGTGGGTACATCCATTCAAGGGTGGACGGTGGAACGGGCCGTTCCTGGATTGCGACGCGGTTGAGGTGATGAACGGTAAACTTGACAGTACTGTCGCCCCTAACCTAAGTCTCGCGCGGAGCGTCAGGAGAGACCGCCGCGCCGGAAGGCGTTTCCATGCACTCTTTGGTTTGGACTTCCACAGCCCCGAGCAGCCCCGCGGTGTTTGGGTGGAGTGCCGAGTCTCTGAGGTAACCCCCGGCGCGATTGTCAAGTCGCTCCGTCAAGGACGCTTCGTAAACCGAGTAGCTTTTGGCGCAATGTCCAGCTCGGGCAGGATTGGAATTCTAGACCACATTTCATTGCTAGTGTTGCGTTCCGCTTATCTCCTCTGGAGAGCTGTACTTGTGAACGTTCCGAGCTCCGCGAAAGGTTTCCTGATTGCTGTAACTCGACCCTTAGTGAGAATTTTTAAACGAAGTGCCGAATAGACGGAGTGACGCATTATCCTTTCTGCGAAAAGTCATGCTTTACCCTTTCGTCCGAGCATCACCGAGTCTATTTCTTGCAATTGGTTCGCGAGGCCTCACTGGAAGCTGGCCAAAGAGTTGCCGCTCTTCGCGCTCGAGGTAGATACTCAAAAGCGCCAAATGAGTTCGGCCCGCCATCATACTAAGTGCCCGATAGTGGTAAAGTCGAATTAGAAGGAACTCCAGGAGCAGGTTTGGAAGCAGGTCTGGGGATACCGCTAAACGCTGACAGGCTTCGACAACGAGGTCACCAATAACCCGGCCTACATCTGTGCGCGAGAAGAACAAATCCGAAAAAGACGCCACGTAGAAATCTTCCTCGGTTTGCAGACACTCCTTGTTCCTTGAGGGGTCTAGGTATGCCGATGAGCATATCAGTTGGAAGAGATCATACAGAGGCGGATACCCCGAGGCGAGGTGTTCCCAGTCGATTACTTCAATCGCCCTCGGCAGCGGATCAAGGAACACATTCTCCACCGTGAAGTCGCCATGTTGCACCCACAACGGGCGAGATGTGGTTGGGGAAATCGAGTAATAACGGAGGGCCTCCAGCCGCCTGCACAGCTCCGGCAAGCTCTTGAAGTCCTCAGGAATCTCGTACCAAGCGGGATTGATTGGGTTTGCCCCCTTAATTTCCTGTAAAATTACTGCCAGTTCGCTACCAGCTTTAATGACCCTTCCGAAATCCTTCTCGACTCTCCGCAAGTCATTGAAATAACCCGGCTGGCGGACTGTACGGGAAAATTGAATACCAGACGCTGAGGTTTCCAAATAATAGAAAGTATTTCCACTCCGTAACGACCCCACCGGTTTCGGCAGTCTGATCGGAGCCCGCGCAACCGCCGCCAGATGGTCCCTCACCAGGCCAGCGTTCGCAAGGACCGGAGGCTGGTCTTTGAAGCAAGGGGACATCCGAACTCGCGCTTTGAGGAAGATCCGCCCGCGGACCCATCTGGGCTGCGAGAAACGGAGGGTGTGTTTAGAGCTGAAGGCGGCTGTGTGACAGGAAAGGACGATCCCTTCGGAGGAGCGGGCTTGGTTCGCTCCGGCGCCGAACTCGCTTCGCAACTGCTCTCGCACCCACTCTTGCATCTCAGTACTGCGGCTTGGATCTCTGCTCGCGATGATCACGAAATCAGGCAAGAGCCAACCGGGGAAGCCAAATCTTGCGGCCGCTCGCTTGACCCCACGACGCCAAGTCATCTGTCCGGCTGCTCCCGGATGATCAAGCTGGTCAAGGAAGTGTTCCCGAATTAGTCTCGGAGCGGACAGGGGGATCAACGCGTACGGCTGGTTGTAACCAGGGTCAGCCCAATAATGCGTTACGTCTGCAAATCCCGCCTCTCTGAGTAGCTTGCGATAGCCACGCACCGAGTACGTATACGTTCTGTATTCCCTCCGAGAGTTCAGGACGGTCCGGTAATGAGCGGGCTGATGCCTTCGCAACAGGAATGTAGCCAACCGTCTGGGAACCAAACTGGTATAGGGAATCCCCGAATGGTCCACTTGCCCGAGAAAATACCCGTAGCCAAATCGATTTTCGATGCTGATGACCATTACGCCGTGTTTCTTGAGCAGCCGCCGGGCTGCGGTAAGAAATCTCAACTGTGCCACCCTCGGATTCCTCTCTAAATCCCACTCGCCCACCCACTCAAGGACTCCGTTAGCCACTACGAGATCAAAGCTTTCTTCAAAGAAAGGAAGTTCGATTGCCGACGCCTGGATCAGACGAACATTGCTCAGACCCTCCTGTCGCAACCGGGCTTGGGTAAATTCGATTCGCTCTGGTATGGGCTCGACCGAATAGACTTCGCTGAGCGAGCAGGCCAGAGAGTGCGTAATGGCGCCGTAACCGCTCCCTATATCGAGAGCAATCGCCTCCCCAGGGAGGCCCAGCAGTGGCAGCCAAGCTGCCTGCTGTAAGTCCAAAATTGAAATGCTCATTTCGCGATCGGAAAAATGCTTTCGCACCGCCTCAACCCAAGAACCTCTTCGCGCAGATTCCAGCAATTCCTTGGCTTTGCGCCGGTCCACTCCTTCCCAATAGTAATAACCGTGCCGAAAGAAGCGCGGAATGCCATCTTTGAATGGCCAAGTTTCTCCACAACGGCGGCAGACTATTGTTTCAGCCTCTTCACAGAGCTCGCCAGAGCATTGGAGGCAACGCAAGCTTAGCTTTGTAGGTGAATTAACGAACATCGAGAACGTTCTCGTCGGCCCCACGTACTTCCGAACAGTTTCAGAAGACCTCACTCGATCACGGCCTGATAAACATTCGGAAGAGCATAAGGCCTCTCCTCCCGGTAAGGCAAAACACCTAGAATCAAAGAATACAACAAATCTGCGAGCAAGACTCTGCTACAAGGGGTAAGAGCAGAGAATTCCCCACTGATACAACACCCGGAACCAAGATTTACTTTCCCTCTCGCGCCGACAGTATGTCCTCATAAATGGAGCCCAACTTTTGGCCAATGACAGCGGTGTCGAATCTCGCGCGCACGCTTTCCAATGCTTTGGCGCCGATGCTCTGGCCCATATCCGGTTGATCCAGAATCTCGGTAATCGCGCACGCGAATGCGGTTGGAGTACCCTCTGGCACAGTGTGGCCGACAGCCGACGAAGTTACGATCTCAGGAATACCCCCTACATGGCTCACAACCACGGGAAGGCGGGCAGCCATCGCCTCGACCACCGCAATGCCGAAGGGTTCGGCCAGTGTTGGCAACAAGAACAGATTTGAGCTAGCCAGCAATTCGGGAATATCTTGGCGCGACCCGAGGAAGCGCACGCGCCCGCGCAACGCGGGATCCTCAACTGCCTGCCTGCGCATTTCGGCAGCATATCCCTCTTCGCCCAAACCGTCTGGTCCAACAATAAGGAACACCAAGTTGCTGCGCCCGGCTAGCAGCAGGCGCGCCGTTTCCAGAATAATGTCAATGCCCTTTCGCTTGCTAATTTGCGCAACGGTGGTGATCACCACAGCGGTCTCGTCGATTCCAAACTTGAGCCGGACTGGTTTGGCATCCGCGAACCTCCCAACGTTCACAGGGTTATAAAGGACTTCCGTTTTACCTGCGATGCGCTCCAGGTGATGAAAGTTTCTCCGCTGAAATTCCGAGCAAAACAACACTTTCGTGGCGGCGAATCGATGCAGGTTTCGAAAGTGCGCAGTCTCGGGCGTGTGTACGTGAAGGATAATGGGGACCCGCAAGGCCCATGCTGCAAGCACCAGATCCAGGTTCCACTCGAAGCCCGTTATGTGCAGTAGGTCGGGGTCGACCTGCCGGAGGTGCGAAATCATACGCCGAATCTGCTGAAGGCTGCGGGCAGGGTGTCGCAAGCTGATCTGATTCGCCTCACGGATCACGATTTTCACGCTGTGCGACACAAGCGCGTCCACGAGCGGCCCTTGGCCCTTGGCCCAGAAAAGCGGTTCGAAACGCGATCGGTCGAGGGTATCGATAAAACCCGCGAGCGCCTTCGGCGAGCCCGTATCGAACTGTTGAGAACCGTAATAGTAGAGAATCCTCGCTTTGTCGTTCATGCGCTTGCCTTAAGTCGACCACGCCGATATAACACGCGCTCGTACACGCGCGTTCAGCGATAGCAGGAGTGCAGCGTAGCCAATCGTGCTGAGCGCTCCCTTGATGAGGATATTCGGAACTGGACGGCCGAAATTCAGTCGCGAAACAGCCAGAGCGACAACCACTGCCGCGAAGATGCCCACCGAGGCTCCGAGGAAATCGACCTTCAGGCGCAGGTATGGCGCGGAGAACAGCGCAGTCGCTGCCAACAGAAACGCATAACTTGCCAACGTATTATAGACCGCGGCCTGGATCCCGAATCGTGGTAACAACAAAACATTCAATAGCACGTTCACGACAGCCGACGTCGCTACCAATCCGGCCATGGTCCCTGTGCGTTTGTGCAGGTAGAGGCCGGCGTTGAAAAATGTCGTCAACGCATACAGCACGAGTCCCACTACAAGCGTCGGGACCATGCCCGCTGCCTGCTGGTACTTGGTTGAGGCAAGCAGCACCAGCGCATCTCCAGAGCATACGGCGGCGCCGCAGCACACCAAGCAGCAGACCAAGACGAAATCGTTGAAGCTGCTACTTAGGAATGCACAGGTTTCGTCTTTTCCCTTGGTGGCCCAAATACCGATGTAGATAGGAATGAGCGCCTGATTCATCGAGGAGAAGATAAGGTCGTAAACATAAGTTGAGACGTTATACGCCGCCGAATACAACCCGGCTGCATCCGATCCAAGAAATATTTGAATCAGGATGCGGTCGCCGGAATCGAGCACACCGGCGGCCAGCTCGAACACGACGAGCGGCAGGGCGAAAGTGACGATCTTTCGACAGAAATCAGCATCGAACATGCGGAGCTTCAGCAGGCCACGGTTCATGAACATCCAAAGCAATATGGCGCAGGTGAGGCTCTCCACGATGACGTTGCTCGTCACTAGCGCGCGCGCGCTCCGCTCCCAGAGAAAAAGCAGTGCGCAGGCAATTCCAATGGCCATTGCCTTGATGACCACCTGGAGACCCGCAAATTCTCTCGAGCGGCCTGCCGCCCTGAGAACACCGGTGAGGAGTGAATTCAGGCTGTTAGCGAAGATGATTATCGATCCGGCTAGAAGCAGCGCACGAAACGGCTGGGGCACAAGTGTCGCGGGCAATCCCCACACAATCAGCACAAAGCATAACGTAACAGCCAACCCCGCGACGATAGATGTGAATACAAATGTCGAGTAATAGCGCTCCACGATGGCGCGATCGGGCGATCTTCCGTCCTCCGCATGGAAGCGGACCATGGAGTGCGGGAGCCCGAGCTTAGCGAGAGCCACCGGCAACAGGACCAGCCGCATCACCACATTGATTACGCCGTATTGCGCCACGCTCAGGCTGCGGGTAAACAAGGGGAAGGATACAAAGCCCAGCAGCATGACGCCGACGTTGCCGGCAAGATAATGTGATGCGCTTCTGTACAGAGACTTGGGAGAACTCATAGAAGAGAAGCAAAACTCGCTAGCAGCGGAAGACGCAGGGCCGTCGGTTGTTGTGCTTGGCCAGGATTCTGAGCTGCGTTGTAATCAACGGCATAGGCGTCCCCGCCGACTGTGGAGTGCAGTACTACACTGGCCCATGTGAACCGCTTGAAAGCGAAAAAGCGGCACATACACGCCGAAGGCTTCATCGCCCAGCGCATGGAGTATGAATGGTGCGAGGAGAAAACCACCACCATGTTGACGAACAGGCAAAACCAACTCCGGGCCACATTCTTGAAAGCTCTTATCCTGAGGTCCATATCAGGAGGCTGGGAGAAGCGGCGTCTTGTGCGTTACGTGTGTACTCGGCCGCCATCTCCAGGTTAAGCCTTGCACGGCGCAAGCGCGATAATGTCTGAGAAGCATTGGATCCCCGGTGCGAGCGGGCCGTCGGGGCCCACGGGTAAATTAATGCCGACCCTACGAGGCTGTCGCTTCACAGCCACAAGGGAAGCGAGCCTCAAACATAGTAGAGAGTCGCTTCAGAAGAGTATAACTCGATTCTGGGAAAGGCCCAGAAGTCATACTACAAACGTAAGGAGCGCGAGACCGATACCGGCAAGTTCGTGCACGGGAGCCTCTCCGCCGAGATGCGAACTGTGAATACCTTGTTCGGAACCTCAGGATAGATCGCAATCGAAAATCTGAGTTCTCCGCGTACGTAGATCGCGCAAAGTGTGTTCGAAACGTGGTAGATCCGCCGCCGTTCACGTTCCGGAGCCGCATCCAAAATCGCACGCATCACGGACCACCGCGGTATTTTATACTCTAAGCCATAGTCATGCCACACGATTATGGAGTTTTCATCTCGCAAGACACTGAATGCGTTCCGCGTGTCCACGAGTACCCCCTTATAGCTGTGGTCGCCGTCGATGAAGACCAAATCAAACTTGCCCAGCGTTGAGAAATCAAGCGTGCTCGAATCCTGCCCAATCCGCGTCAGGCGTGGAACGGCATGCAAGAAAAAGCCGTTGTTCTTCAGGTAATTCTCGGGCCATCCCCGTTGCTTCATTTCCTCGTCCGAGAGACTCACCGATACACACTCGTCGGCGATCTGGGAGATATTGAGGATGCTCTCTCCACGTAAGGTGCCAATCTCCAGATACCGGCAAGCCCTGAATCTCCGGGCCAGCGCTTTCAATAGGGCCAAGTCGACCGTTCGAGAGGAGCCGTCCATGAAATAGTAAGGAAAAATGGTCTCATCGAGCCCTGGAACAAGGTCGAGCAGGTCGATCGTGGGAAGTCCCTCGCCAAGACTGTAGACCCGAGCGATCCGGTCTCGATGCTAAGTTTCATCAGGATCGAGCAGGACCTTGCCCAGTGATTTCGGGTTGCGGGTAATCGTGCCGATTACCTTTGCAAGTTTCGCAAGCTTGCTCATTAGCGCCTTTTCTCCCCTGCAAACGGATATCCCACGTCACGATAAGCCCAGCAGATCGAGATATCCAGAATTTCCGTTTTGGCAGTCGGGCCGCATTCACTATATACCCAATCACCTGCGTCGGAGCCGTTGTTTTCGTCCTTTTCATCGGTAGCCACTCCGGCGGCCCAGGAGGGGCCAGTTCTGCCTCCTCCTGGTACGCGAAAACCTGGAAGTTCCTCATCTTCACGCGATTTCTCATACACCTCTCCGCCCCGCTCCTCCCTTCGACGTGTTGGCCTGCCCGCCGCCCCTATCCGATCGGCACCGGCAGCGCCGCAATCCGCCGCACCATGGCCCCAAGCAGCCGCATCAGAGGGCCTTCCGACAGCAAAAGCCAGCAGTACCGGGCGTGCTTGACTAAGCGGCCGCCCCCCTTCACCAGCCCCTGGTGCAAGCTGCTCAGGGACCAGCCAGCGAGTCCACTTCTGAATCGTAAACGAACCAAGGCAAGCCAGCGAGGTTGGTTTTTCAGCGGGTCTGGACGGGTATTCCCCGGGCAGAGTTTGAAGTGAGCGCGAGCATGCGGTCGGCCTGCCAACTAAGACGGAGGCATACCAATCCCTCACCCGGTCCGACTCGTCGGACCACCCTCCTGGGCAGAGGGGCAGGGGCGAGATTGCTTTGTGCGCTTGCGCCCGTACTAGTTGACCCCAAGGGCACAGATGGAATCAACTGCGACGTCTATCGACTTCCGACCATCCTCCCACCGGCCAATCCTCAGGGCGCGACCCCCGCCACGGCCGAGCTGAGAGTGACGGCGTCCGCGCCCATGTTCTTGGTGTCCGTAGCGCCGTTGACGTACGGACTCGACGAGGACAAGGCGCAGATGGCTATGGTGCTCGTCCTCATATTCCCGGCGTGGGGAAGTTCGGGGGAGCGGCGAGAACGGTAGTCCAGTTCGCAGGGAAATAATCTTCTGCTGGATACTCCGACGTGGAATTCCCAGCCGCCTGCCCGTTGTATCTCCGCTTTGCGGCCCAAGCCCTCGCATCTCACGTCATATGCGTCCCTATGATTTTAGCGTCCCTTCGGAAAGGGTAAAGGCCCTCTACCGTCTAATCCGCGCGGTCGCCCGCCGGGACTGTGCCTGCACTTGGCGGAACCGAGATTTCACGGGCATCGACTCTGCAGGAAAGGCAATTCGGTCCAGAGCTTGCAAGGTGAGGACGTCTCTGGCCTCCGTCTTTACACTGTTGCCTGGACTGTTGCGAGCGTACGGCCGGAACATGTGACCGCCATGGTGGGCACTGTGCCCGCGGGTTTCCGTCGAGACTCCGAGCGCGGCTGAGTTGCTCGGCCACCTCCGGATCCCCGGACGTTGAGCGCCGTTTTGGGGGGCACCTGCATGCATCCGGCATGATGTTGCGCAGGGCAAACTGGACCGCTGCCACCCACTTGGAGGACGCTTCGGGACGCGTTGCGCCGCACAAATTATCTGGATTTTTGCGTTAATCTCTTGGATTATGTAAACGGTCGGGGGCCCGACCATCCGTGGAAGTCCGCGCGGCTAGTCGCGCCACTGATGCCCCGAGGAGGCCATAAGGAGAACGATTGCAAAGATCTTCCCACTGCGCTCGCTATCACGTCCTCCTCTATCTAACCGGTGATCAGGACCTCGCGGATCTCTCGCATGTCCTGTCAGGCTTGGTTGCCCTACATAGCCGAAATTGGCTAACACTGACCTTGGCCGTGCTGGCGAGAGAGGACAGAGAGCTTTCGGGCCAGACGGGTGTAGCGGCTATGACGGTCACCTCCCGCGAAACCGGCAATGTGCCCCGAGGTTCCAAGTGCCTGGGTACAGAGACTGCTAGTGTCCCGTAACATTTAATTCTTTACAACGTTTAACCTTTTCCAGTATGCTGTCGGCCGTGGCTTTCCACACGAATGGTTTGGGCGCCTCATTCCAGGCCGCCAGGTACTCG